>Ga0209208_10003709_pt1 | contig 21851 bp, 17 predicted proteins | sample S1TSphfallax_3_FD_187694 | JGI IMG/M metagenome (GOLD analysis project Ga0209208, IMG submission 187694) | Host-associated microbial communities from peat moss isolated from Minnesota, USA - S1T2_Fd - Sphagnum fallax MG (SPAdes) (version 2) | ecosystem: Host-associated > Plants > Peat moss >...
ACAATGACTTTGAAGGAGTGAACTTTGGACTTAAGCGTTCAACATTGCAGTTGATGGGACAATGAAATGAGTGAGTATGACTTCTGCTAAGGCATCCACCACCCATGGAGCGCAATTGAGCTCCATTGGATGCCATCTCCTAGCCAAGTCTGTTGATGAATAGACATCCTTTTTCAAGCACAATAATTACAAACAATTTGTGTATTGAACAGGTTGCAGTCCTTTCACTCCATTTATGAGATGATGCAGAGAAGAGTAGAAAAAGCCACAGCATCACCAATGTCTGAGACATGGGCTTCCCCTTTCTCTTCATCATGACTAATTAAAATACTCTTTTCACAATGAAATCCATACTAACATCCATGTCTAACTGTCAAAATGATTCAATGTCTCCAAGACTATTCCAGGGAGAAGTCCACCGCACCTTGATGGTAATGTGTACAATATTACCATGCAGACCAAGTTGTCCATATTTTTCGCCGTTGATCAGAGAATCCAAGGACATGCTGATGACAAAGAGCTCCTGTCAACTTAGATAAAACCTGGAAAGGGGGAAGTGCAGTCTGGCATGCTGTCTTCTGAAAAGCATGAACAGGTATCCACACCTATCCTGAGCTACTGAAGGCCAATCTTTAGTTCTTGTTGGGAATCAAAAGTTGAAATTGGTGTTGCCAGCAAGCAGATTGAACCTCTTATTCAATTTCTTCCAAGTGGAAGGGATCGACAAGAATATGTTTCTTTGAATGTCCCTTTACTGGAAGATGTAAAGATTGAGGCATAAACTGACTTTGTTGCATTTGCAGGTATATGCTCCGATGCTTTGTACTTTTTGACCACAGACACTAAGTCTGAACCTTTTGGCCTCATGACTGCTTCAAGAATTTGGCCACCTTTCCGCTTCATACCATTAACAGTGCCATGGGTCTCAGACTCTCCATTAGACTCCTCTACCAACGAAAGTGTGGAGTCTGCTACAATCTCCTCTCCTAAAGCTACCTTCTCAGGTTTGATCTTCTTCTCCTTTTTGTCACGAATCCTGGCTTTGTCTGCCTCCATCCTCTCACGCAATTTAAGCACCTATTGATCATTGCAACACAAAGCACTTTGTCACTTACCCTAATACAATCACTGAACTGAGAACAGGTGCCTAATCCCTGTAGTCTCCAGATATCCTTTAGTTCATGAGTCTCCAGAATCTGACAGCATCTGAAGACCCTCTGAGTAATCTAACAGGCAATTCCAAACAGACCTAACTAGCCACAGAAGACAAAACTAAGCTGATGAGTGTGCTGTGCACTTACCTCATCTTCATTTCCATTTATTGGCACCCTGTCTGCATCAGTGAAAGGCACGTGACAGACAGCACAGGAAGTGGAATCTACTTCTTTCATCGCACGAGCACTCAACACATGCCCACACTTCCGCAGAGCATAGAACTTGAACTTGCCGTTGAATTCCTGGCCTGTTATAGGACATTGAAACTTTGCACCAGTGCGCTCATCATCAGGATTAATACCAGGGATCGGAGTCAAATGGATGGTAATCAGATCTTTGAGCCCTTTGATGTATTGTAATTTCTTCGGCAATGATTTTGAAATCAAAGCACTCACAACCGCTTCCTTGTTGTACAGATTTCCCAGCCCATCAATCACACAAGGGGGTTTCAAAGGCTCAGACGATACTGTACAGTTGGTGAACTTGGCGAGCTTGACCTCATTGGGATCCACTTTATCCGGTTTCTTCACTGCGTACATGTTCAAGTAACAATCCCTCGATTCTGCACCCGTCGCTCCACCATCGCCGCCCCCTCCTCGCATCCTGATTCCTAACCCTAGCGTACTATGCCTCTCGATTCCGCAGTCCATAACGCACCAGTCATCTCTTAGAGGCTTCCCTGCCATGGAAAGATACACAGCATCCTCGCCGCTGCAAGACGATAACATCCTCCTCGGTAATACCATGCACTTCACCTGACCCAGAGTATGGTATGGCTGCACATCCACTGCCACAGTCGCGCCATCCCCCATCTTCACGAACACCTGCATCTCTGCCATCGAACTCATCACTCTCACGCCTCCTCGCTTCCTTTTGCTCTTCCTTGTATTTCCCCGACCACGCCTCCCAACACCAAAAACCCAAAAACAAAACAAAAACAAAACCCTAACAAAACGCGATATCTACTATGTACCTATCTATGGATTGTCTATCGCACCCGAATAGGTAGACGAACAACGATAGTAGAAAACACTCTCTCCAAGAAATCGCTTCGCTATTAAGCAAATTTCCTTCTCTCTCCCTCTTCATACAACGCTAGCCTTCATCAGTAGCGGCAATAACAACGATCCTCCCTTCGCTTGCATGAAGCAAACCCTAATGTGCAATTTCCCCTGTCCTTTCCAACACAACACCAGCTCCGACACAACAAAGAGCATGTGAAGTTCATCCAATACACGTGGGCAGTGATTCATTTATTTTCCTGGCGAATTTCGCCATTTTGCGAAATTGTTGCGAAATCGCCTTTTCAGCCGCAAATAGCAAATCCCTGTTTTTTAAAAACCATTTCGCCAAAAAAAATCTCCAAAAATCTCCACAATTGCCTACAATATGAAAGGCTGCTTAAGATTTTCTATTTCATATTATAAATCTCGCCATATTTGGCTAAATATACTTATGATTGATTGCCACTTGAGCAACATTACAAAATTGATAAAAAAAAAACATTGCACGTGGGGTACCTGTGGGAAAAGGGAAAAAAGAAAAAATTAGAGTGCAGCTTGTTAGACAAGGGTTGTAGGATTATGATAGAACAAAAAACAAAATGGACACAGAAATAGATGATCCTTGGAATAAGCCTGTGTGTAGGTGTGAAGAAAAATGAGATTCTTAGAAATGGTAGTTCAGATTGTTTTGTCTGAGTTATCTTGAATGAACTAACCTAGGACTATGGCAAGTTCAACATTTCAGCCTCAAATAATAGTTTTATTCTGAAGTTGAAAAATATGATATGCCAGAGATTCAGGAAAAAAAAACAAAGTGGAACATATAGAAGTGCATGGCCACTTGCAAAAACATCCATAAGGGCAATTCTAGCATTTCAAACCCCACACATAAGTGGATCATTGAGTTAGGAAGCAAAAGAAGATTTGTGGATTGCTATGTTGTTCCAGTGTGTGGCAAATTACACTAAGAAGATGGAACAAACCAAGATTGAATTGTCAGGACTCAAACTTTGTGTGACAAAAATGAAGCAAAAAAGCGGGAGCTAGAGGGCAAAGTTATAATAGCACAATAAGAGGTACATAATCATATTTGTGTAATTACATTCAATATAGGAAGACATTTCAAGCTAAGGAAAGAAAGTTGAACAAGCTACAGATGGAATCAATTATGGCAAATCAAAGAAAGGGGACTTTGGAGCAACAAGTGTAGTCATATGAAATTATTAAGGGGGAGAGAGATTTGTTAAACTAAACCAAGAAAGAGAGGATGCCGAATATTGGGCCTTGAAAAAATAGGATGATGATCTAGAAATCAAATTTGTAGCTATAACATCATTAATCAATAGGATGAAACTGTATAGGACAAGGACAATACTCAAAATACCTACAACATATCAATCCAAAAGTTACAATAGGATGTAAAGAGGATAACTATAGTTCTGAATTTAATCACAACTATGGAACCAGATATGTCTAATCACATATTGAAGGAGTATGATAATTTGCTAATGTAGAATACAATTTTAAGGACTAAGCAGAAGTCCTTACAACTATAAGTATCTAATGTTGATAAATGGTGGAACTTAATTCAGGTATGCTAGAAACAAATTATAGACCTTGTTTGATGAACACAAGGTAGATGAAGCTAGCTATAAAAGGAAGTTGAAAGCATACCAGGAAACATATATAAAATTTAGCTATGACTCACCTTCTATAACTCTTAAGGATAGTTCTAATATTTTAAATTTTAATTGATATGAAGCAGGTCTAAAAGGAAAGCTCAAGAAATTCAATCAAGTACATTTATAGAAATGAAGGGAGGAGACACTACAAAGGAGGCCATGGGTGAATAGATGGTGGCACAATCTAAGGAGTAAGTCCCAGTAGAATAAAAGAAACAAAAGGTGTCTACCTAAACAAAGTCCACATAGTATGCTATAGCAGGTGAAGTTTGTCCATTGATTCAATTTGTTACAACAACACCAACAATACCAACATCATAGGATGAGGGGGATAATGGTCATACACAAACTATTATAGAAACACAACATTAGATGCAACCATAACAACCCTTGTAGATTGAATAAATTGTTGAAGTAGAGGAACAATAGTATGTGGAACAAGAGATTATAGTTACGAACTAGGCAATTATAAAGTAAGCATGAATAAAGGGTAGTATATTTTGTATACTCGGGATTTTTTCAATACAAATGTCATAGCAAGATTTCGAGGATGGAATCCAAAGTATAGGGGGGATAATGCAAAGGGTAGAATCGTACAATAGTAATTAGACATATTAGGATGCATGGGAATAATGAGTAGGTGTTATGTCTATTTTGGATAGGCTAGACAAAGGAGATTTAGTAGAAACAAAGTAAATAGTAGTGGAGGATGATTAGGTGAGATTAAGACTACTAAGGTTAAATTCAAATTAATTAAGGCAGGAGAATTAAAGAGATTTGAAGATGCTTTGAATTTTTTGGAGTTTTTTTTGTTGTTTTCTATAAACACAAAGTAGAGAGTAGTTTTGATGAAGAACAAAAAGTAACTTGAATATGTTTTTTTTTGGGGTTTCCATGTTCTTTTTAATTAATTAATTATATATATATATATATATATTTATTTATTTATTTTTATTTTTTTCCATCAATATGAGAAGTGAAATTGTTGCAAATTTATGACAAATTTAAAATTGTGTATACACATTTGTTATGAAAAATTGTGTTGAATGACATTATGGATTATGTATTTAGTTTAAGCACATATTATATGATTGAAAATGAACATGTTAAAAGAATAAAATATGAATTTAACACAATGTTAGAACATTAAGATTTACCATTCCTTCGTTGTTGCTCCTCTTTGCGTTTGTTATTCCTCTTTGTGTTGCTACTTCTTATGTTGTTCTTCATCAAAGTAGCTTGTATTACCCCCCACCCTTCCTTATTGCAGGTTGAGAATTGTCTAAAATCAACAACCTAACAATTTTTTTTTCCAATAAATATTCCTTTTTTTTGTTTTTTTGTTTTTTTTCCCATCCATGTCTTTTGTTTTTTTGTTTTTGTCTTTCATTTCTTTTGTTGTTAAGTTTCAAAAGTACGTGAAGAAATTGATGAAAATAATATTAAACACATTTTGGAACAATTGCAAATTCAACAAAAAAATGGCTTCCTCATAATAAAATGTTTTATGTTGGTCTTTTATTATGTTAATGACAATTCAAAAATAATCCTAGATGTTCTTCAAATGATTCGTTGTTTGTTATGTCATTTTCAACCTATTTGTTTTTTGAATCCAAGAAAATAATTAAAGAAATGTTTGATGTCATAACACAAAACAAGTGGCATAACATGTTTGTAGAAACATCTTGATGTAGACCTTCTAATAATATTCAAAAAATTTCAGGAAGAAATTAATTATCAAGGGAGAGAAAATTTTGAGACACAACTTGCACAAAAAAGAACCAATATTTCTAGTTCTTCCATATTTGAATTTTTTGCTTCGAAACATCCCTTCAAAAAAGATGATGTGGAGGAGAAATGTTTATGGAGAATCTTGCACTTTTGATAGTAAAAAATCACTTGTTTCTACAATTCGTAGAGAGTGTGTGGTTAAAACATTTAATGCTGCAATTGTCCTTGTGTTAAAATTCCCCTTTCGAATTTTTTTTTCACACATTGTTTTGCCTGACTTAATGGAAAAAACCAAACAAACATATGTTTTGTTTTTGTTAGATGAATGTTATTGCCTTGGTCATAATTTTTTTGGAATTAAATTGGAAACCAAAACAAGTAATTCTTGGTCTATTTGAAATTATTAACATTACACCAAAATGTGTCCTAATTCACTCTAAATTTCATTAGATTTTAAGTGAATTTGAACATTTTTACCATGGTGAAACTAATCAATCCCCTAATGAACGAAGAGTAGTTGCTATGGATAATGAATTGGTCCATTAGTACCTAGTGAAACAACCAGGTAGCATGGAAATAAATTTAAAAAATATTTAATATTTAATATTATTGATAATTTCATGATTTTTAGCCTATGAATTATTGACACGTGTCATTATCTATGTTAGGTTAAAAACCTAGCCCAAGTACATAGACCATCTAATCAATCTAAATAAACATTTATTTTAGGGAATTACATAAGAAAATATTTGGTCAACTTACCACTATTGATCAAGTGCACATGATAGTATTTGAACAATTTTACCATTGTTGATCACACACCATTTGTGAGGTTTGATTCTTTGACCTCTAGGATGGAGGTAAACACCTCTACCATCAATCCACCACATTTGTTGTAATAGTGTTTTACTTTGTATTCTATTTATCAAATACTTCATTTTAAACATCACAAAAACATAAAATTTGAAAATTCAGATCTTATTCAGATTTTGTCCAAATGAAATGACTAAAGTACATTTTTTTTAAAAATTTTAATAATGTACATAATTACATTTATTTCCTTTTGAAAATGTAAAATCATTTGAACAAATATTTTTTTGAATATCACTATTCAATAACATTTCAATGACCATTCTTTTGAAAAAAAAAATGTTTAATAAATGCATAATTTTTTTGATAACATAATAATATTACTTATGTTAGGCTACTTTCAGCTATGTTAAGACCACTTTTCATTGTTTTACATTATTTCACTTTACATTATTTACAACTAAGCTATTTTTTGTTATTTATCACTATTTCACCCTAGGTTATTTTCAATCACTTTAAGTTATTTTTGGCTATTTTATGTTATTTTTGGCCATTTTAAACTATTTCACCTTAGGTTATTTTTTACCATTGTAAATTTTTTTGGCTATTATATGTTATTTCACTTTAGGTTATTTACATCTATTATAAATTATTTTTGGGTTATTCTAAATTATTTCATCTTAGGTTATTTTTTATTATGTGAGGTTATTGTTGGTTACTTATTATTTCATCTTAGGTTATTTTTTATTATGTGAGGTTATTGTTGGTTACTTTTGGCTATTGAAGGCTATTCACCTTATGTTATTATTAATTATTTTAGGCTATATTACCATAGGTTATTGTTGGTTATTCGATTGGTGGCTATTAATGGCTATTGGTAACTATTTTATTGGTGGTTATTAATGACTATTGGTCATTATTAATGGCTATTTTATTGGTGGCCATTAGTGATTATTGATGGCTATTGGTGATAATTTTAAGCTAAATTACCATATGTTATTAATGACTATTGGTGGATATTTTATTAATGAATATTGGTGGTTATTTTAGGTTAAATTATCATAAGCTATTGGTGGTTATTAGTGGTTATTGTATTAATGGTTATTGGTGGTTATTAATGGTTATTTTATTACTAACTATTGGTGCCTATTTTATTGGTGACAATTTTTGGTTATTGTAGGTTATATTACGATTCTTGGTGATTATTATATTATATAAACTATTATGGGATATTCTAAGTTATATTATCATAGGCTATTGGTAGTTATTGTAGGTTATTTTAAATTATTTTTCATAGTTTATTATTGATTATTTTAGGTTGTTATATGTAGGATAAAATAACTTATTATAACATAAAGTATAATGACCTTTCAATAACCTAAATTATAACTTGAAATGTCATATATTAATTTAAAATAAAATAACTTAAGGTATAGCCTAAAGTTAGTTGAATAATTTAATTTAAAATAAAATAACTTAAGGTATAGCCTAAAGTTAGTTGAATAATTTAATTTAAAATAAGTTAAAATAAAAAACCTATTATAAACTAGCTATAATATTTTAAAACTTTTTGCTAGGTGGTTCCATTACCATAAGGCTGCTCCAAAATTGGCCTAGTTTCAAAATGTGGAATCTATGTTGAACCATCATTTGGTAAGACTATTAGGACTAGGTTCTTTATTTTGGGTAGGGCATCGAGTGCATGTTTCTTTACTTGTTAATCAACTTTTAGATGTTGGGGTAGATCCTAAAATAATGTAATAATTTATAATAATTTATAATAACTTAGGGTATAAGTTATAATAACTAAGGTAACCTAAAATAATATAAGGTATATCTTAAAATAACATAGGATATTTTAAAACAACAACATAAAAATAAATTTATTTACCACAATAAATTATAATATTGAATTATGTCAATTAATAGTGAAACATAATGTTTACATAGTGGTATTATAGTGAAATCATTTTAACTAAGGTGAAATCATTAAAGTGTAGTGAACTTATTTCACTTTTAAGGTCCCATAGTGATTTAGCTTAGTGAATTACACCCCATTTTTGTACTAGTGAAATTGCATGACAAACATTGTTTATTCATTGATCTTTTGGATGCATATGGCTTGAGAAATAAGATAATAATATATGTTAAGGATGAAGGTTCAAATTTGAATACATTAACCAATGCTTTAAAATTTGTTGTTAAATGTGAAACTTTAAGTTTAGAAGAAAACTTTTGGGAATCCTCTTTTGGTCATGTTTTTCTGATGCATGCCAATATGCCACAAATGATGAAATTTTTTGTAAGAATTTGAAATATGTGTCTATTAAATTTGCTTAAGTAGATTTGCAAAAATGCATTATTTGACCAAATGTTTTTTATGAAGGTTGTAAGAATGGAACAAATTTTGCATTGAAGTTGGTTTGAGGCCCATAAAATTCAACATTTTAATGAAAATTAAGTTATTTTTATTTTTAATCATTTTATTTTTTGTTCATTTTTTGCAAGTATTTTGTTTTTGGTTATTATAAACTGTAATTTTTTTTGTTGATCCTTGATTTGTTTTTGTAGATTTGCAAATAAAATCATATTTTTTCAATAGGAATTATAATTTAAGCCAATAATTATTTCTTGTTATAATCAACAAATTGCAATGAGGATTACTAGTCGTGTCCTTCCACCTTTAACCTAACACATATTTCAAATCATTGTTGATGTTGCGTTTCCAATTGTGAATGCTTGTGTGTTGAACTTTTTGATTTTTTGAATGCAACAATCACTATGAGTTTAAAACTTAAAGAATAATCTAGGATTTCATTTAGTATGGAGGATTTGATTGATGATGATTTTGGTATAGCTTTGTAGTTGTCATTGCTTGCATTTAACTTCAGGAGATAAGTATCTAAGGTTTTAGATGGCTTTCTTTCATTATTAAAAAAATATGAAAAAAATAAAGCACATAACATGTTCATTATGTTAGATTTTAGATTTAAAAATCTAAGGTTGGTTTCATTTGTTATTGGTCTAAAACATGGTGTTTCCATTGTGGAAGAGTATGATAAACGATCCTTATTTCATATCCTTTTCAAATGCTACCATATCCTCCACCTTCTGGCATAATTTTGACTTGTGATAGATATGCAAATTGATGAAGAAAGTAGTCTTGACATTTTTGAGATGTCTATTGGAACAAGTGAGCCAACAAAGGAGGTGGTAAACAAGGAATTATAAATGTTTAAGAGGTTTCAAGTGAATGTGAAAAACATTAAATGTTTTTTAGAGTGGTGGGCGAAACATGAATCTTTGTTTTCAATTATGGCATTTTTTGTTCATTAGATTCTTGGCATTGTAGGTTCTCAAGTAGAAACTGAGAGGAATTTTTTATTGGTTGGAATATTTATAAATTTAAGGAGATGCTGCTTGTAATCAGATAATTTAGATAAGCTAATTTTTGATAGTAAAAATTTACCTAGTGATCTTTGGGTGAGTGGTAATTAACCTTTTAGTTTGATAAAGTTGATTGAGGTTGATGTTACTTTAGAAGAAGAATTCTAGGAATATGAAGGTGAATTTGAGAAAGGTGAACTTTTGGACTTGAAACTTTATTTGGATGCATTTTTGAAGGAAAAAAATATTGTATTTTGTTACCTAGAATGCTAGTATATATCCAATGGATATTAGTGATGGTGGATATCCGTCCATATTGAAATCTGAAATTAGATTAATTTATTTTTCATATCCTTACATGCTATTACAAGTGAAAAAAAGAAAAAAAGAAAAAAAAACCAGAACCGATGGATAACAAATTGGCAGATAACCAGAATTGATGGACAACAAATTGGCAGATAACCGGAGCCAGTAGATATTGATTTTTTAAAATATCCGCCCAACACTGGTATATGACTACTTAACTTCTCAATGAGTGCTTTGACTAGTTAGCGTAGTGTGCATGATCGACTTCTCTTGGCTCTTTCCTTTCGATTTTGTCCGTTCTGCTTCCCTTGTCTTCTTGTTTCCTTTGGAATAAAGTTGGGGAGGTTTACATCAATTCTTTCTTCCATTTGCTTGGTTCATCTCTCAAACGGAGATATACAGAGATCTAATTTGTGGGTTGGTAACATTCTCATGTTGTTCATCTCACATTCTTCCACCGCACTGTGTTTGATAAAACTGTCGGCTTTGATTTTCGACACAAGGAGCGTCAAGGGTTTGTGGCAGCAGTGGGGCAGCAGCCATGGAGCAGCAGCAACCCGGAGTGCAACAGCAAGCCTCGGCATTACCTTCCACTCCAATTCCATCGCCGTCTGCAACCACTGTGAGTCAGATCGGGACCACGATGTCAGATCGGGACTCTGCTGCGGGAGCTGTGGTGTCTGTAGAGCATCCGATCCCACCTCGTCGACGTCTCGTCAAAGCCGCCTCCGCTGCCGCCGCCGCCGCCGCAGCGTACGTATGTATTTGTTTGAGCTGAAGAAATCATGGGACAATCAGGGAAAGTAGGAATTAGTTGAGAGAGAATTTTGTTGTGCTTTGTTTTTTTTTTTTTTTGCGGACCAACAAAAGATTGTTTTTCGTGTGCCTATGTTCTCTCTGGACAGGGCAGACGCGGGCATGTAGAAGCAACGAGAGAAGGAGGAGGAGGCGGTGGTGGAGGGCCTCCCGGGTTTGTTAGTCCAGGAGTTTTGGACCGATCCGGTACAAGCTCTCCTATGGTACCGGGCAGCGGAACGGGTGCGCCGGGCGCCATGGCATCCGGAGGGGTTCAGCCACCTGCTTCCAACAGCTTATCAGGCGGTTTTAGAGACAGAGAGAGGGGCTCTCGAGCTTCTACCAAAGGTAGTGTTCGATGATAGCGAACTTTTCTACGAATTTTTCCTAGGTTATCGATTCCTGCCTCTGGTTGCTGTGAAGGACCTAGGTTTTTCATGGAGTTTGAGATTATGTGACATTCAATCAGTGAGGAGGAAGGTCAGTGCCAACGGCTGATGCGAACATTGAAAAATCGCATCTGGTTGTATGGTGGTTTATGTGTGTATGCTTCATTGAGAGGGTTGCCCTCTTGTCTGAAATTAGGATGTCTATTGCCTGAGCTTTTCTGTTTAGGCTTTCTGTATTATGTGTCTGGCAGGAGAGATGCAAGGGGATCAGTCCACACACGGCAACAGTGGATCTGGCAAACTAGGACGGTGAGTATTTATGGACATTGGAAAATTTTCTTAAAAATTTCCTTTCTTCTATGCATCCTTGTCTATGAAGGATTTTTTCAGTGTGTATTTTCCTTACCATACAACATTGCACTCATTAGTTGAGAACTGACCGGAGATGGAAATTGCAGGAATGCATATGCAAATGCTGGAGCAATGGAGGCTCGACCTCTTGGACGTCGACCTGAGGTATATTACCTCTCTGCCTTTGCTGCAGTTGATCAATGTTCACCTTCTAATTGTGTGTTCAATTGAGATCAAACATTGCTTACTCATGTTAACAAGCAGGCTTCAACCATGAGTTTTTTGGGTCATTCAGACATCCCAAAATGCTTCCTAATTGAAGTGCCATGAATCCTCACCTTCCAGTTTTACTGATTTGTTTGTTTGTACAGGAAACTTGTCCGTTAAGGTCTTGCAACCTTGTTCTCAAAGAGTGTGAATTTTGTGTAAGCTAAGAGCTGTAGCCTTTGTGTTATCAAATTTACTGAGAATCAATGACCCAGGTGATATGTTTTTGTCGTATGGCCATAAAACCTAGGTCTGTAAATGCAGCAAGTCATTTCTCTTATAGAACTAAGTGGCTTAAATCCTTTCTGTAGAGCTATTATACCAGTTGTTGCAGCTTGAATGAGGATGGTATTGCCTTTTTTGATTAGCTATGTCTTTTGACTGCCATCCAACATCATGACTGAGTCTTCCCATTGCTCTTGGTGTTCCAGTCAATACTCAGGATGCATATTCTTGTATAGTTGGTTGCCAAAATGTCACACAGATGCTTATATACTCATTGCCACCCACCATTGGGAGCTGATGAAGTCAGTGGGAACACCACAGCTATTTGCTGCCATTCATGATGAAGTTGATAGTCTAATGCTTTGTGAGTGACACTAATAAGGTTATGACTGTTTGCATTCTTGTTATGTTCTGGTTTTGCTGGAACTGACCCAAAGGTACCTTTAAAGTGTTATTGTAGATTGTTTCCCTGCAATCCTCTTGCATGTCTTGACAAGGGTTGTCAGTCAGAATATGCAGGTATTAACAGGATTCATATTCCTCATGTGAATTCCAAATTCTGCCAAATTTGGTTTTGTGATGGCTAGTTTTATTGTCTCTTAAGGTTCTGTAGCTCAAAAGAGTTATTTCATGTCTCATATGGTTAAATTAAGCTCTGAGTAAAGTTTATGCTTCAAAGTTTTAGGGGGTTGCATAACAAAGAACATCTTTTTGCCCTTGTAGTCTTCAAAAGTATGGGATTGGTAATCCTATAATGGGGAGCTTATCAAAGCTCTCTTTCTCTTCAAAAGATCTTTGCTTGTTTAGTTCTTGGTTTTTGTTTCTCTGTGTTCCCCTTACTCCTTGGGTTCCTGACTGGTCTTTAACTTGGGTTCTCTTTAGCATTTTTTTGAGCTATCATGCCTGAGTCTTCCTGTTACTGGTAGTCTTCTGACAGAACTGTTGGACCTGAAATCTTTAAAGCCATATTATTAGGTCATCTCTCAAGTCTATTCAGCTTGACTGAAATTGTAATTATGAAGAAATTCTCAATATGTATGAAGGTATTTGTAGTATGGCCATATTGAGATCAGTTTACAGTAGTAGGATTTGCTTTTTGGTGGTTGTGGTGCTATTTTATCATAATTGGTAGCTCATGCAAGTAGCATGCATGGTGGGTGAGGATGGGCTTTTCCCCAGATGAATGTGCGAAGACATGAACCTCCATCGCAGAAGTATGCAGAGGAGATGAGATTGCAGCAGGCAAAGAGAGCTGCATTGGGACGGGCTCAGACAATGGGAGCTCCTGGGAATTTCAAAAGCTTTGATTCACCATTTGGTAATTTTATGTTGCCTGTTATACCACTCCAGTTTTACAACAAACCTCAGAGTCCAGCAGCCTCTTCTGGTGCATTGGCAGCTCCATCAGTTACCTCCACACCGATAGGTGGAGGATTAGACAGGTGATTGGTAATCTTGTGGAGGAAGGTGAAGAGTTGTAGCCCATCATGCTTTGTACAGTGGACTGATCATAAGATCATACAATATCTGGCGTAGGTAGGTTGTTCTGATGAGACATGGTCCTTCCCCAGCAGGACTTCCAACTGTAAAGTGGGACAGTTACCATGAAGCTGGTAGGGTAGTGTCAATTGCTTGCCACTAATTGACTTAGTGTGCTGTGTAGTTTCTCTCACATATCTTCAGTGCCATGAGCTCTGAGATGCCATCTATGCCCTCCCTGGCAAAGCATAAGGTTATGAGGTGCATGTGATGAAATCCCCTTCCTCATCCAGAGACAATCAGCACTTGCAGATGAAAAAAGCAGATGCACTTCCCTGATGTTGCATGAATATGGTGACCTCAATTCACAGCTTACAAGGATCCTAGCATTGCTAGATGAGAAACTGAAGTGACCTTTTGGCTTTGACACATCTATATGGAAAATGAAGAGTTTCCAGAAGGCCCATGGTTTGCTTCTGAACTGGCAGTCTGCACTACATGTGCTATTGAAATTTTAGAGAAGGAATCAATTAGTGCTAGCAACAGTTCTAACCATGTACTAAACCAATAGCATATATACACAGCAGTACTCATAAGTTCATATCAGTTTCAATACATCCAACAGGTCCAATCGATATGTGGCCAATATCAGTTTTACTGCATGAAATACCCTCACATCACATGTTCTGCAATTGAGTCCATAAACAGTGCAGATGGTGCAGAGAATAATTGAAATGCATGGGACCATAACTATGAATCCCATTCTCTTCCCCAAGCAAGGAGATACACAAATCACCCTTGTTTTGGGTTGTTACCCTTGAGTATTGTTTGATGCACTCTACAGATGATCTGTAAGTAATAAAACATTTTGCTTCTTATGAGCAAGAATTTCATGATTGTCAAGTAACCTGCTTATGGGAGCCTTGTTTGTCTCCTGAAGCATGCCTGAATTCTCCATTAGCAGTGCCTAGGCAAAGTAAGAAGCAAATCAGCACCACATAAGATGAGGTCATATCATGTGATTTGTCATGCTTCTGCTCTGCTGCTACATCAGAAGCTTGAAATCTGGAATCCCTGAGACCATGTGGGCTTGACAACATGAACATTCAAAACATCAAATCCACTGTGATCAGGTCACTATCAAGTTTTATACCTGGGGAGAAGAGAGAGTGGATCAAGTTTGCAAGTGATGAGTGGCCTGACAATGCTGGATTGGAGGGAGCATCTATTGCAAAAAACCAATATCTTCTGGGAGAATGGTCTGGTGTGTCCCACGTTGAACATTTTTCCTCCGATTTGTAGATTTGCCACTCTGTTTTGACAGATTTCCACACTTATCATAACAGAGTTTAGAACAAAAGTAAAGTTGCCAACAATTCAAATCCTGAAGCCTTGTCATCACTCTCAGATAACTGGCTAGAAGGCCTTCACATAGTTGGATTTCAGAAAGGTACAACTCATATGTTTGTAAACCACAAACTGAAAATGGTCAATGCAAAAATATGCCAGACTTGAAGTTGAATTACCTTCTGGAAAACAAAAGCAAGATAGATGTATGCAGCATCCCATTCCTCATCTGATATGGTAGCTCCTGTTGCTGCACACATCCAGACAAATTATTTCAGCCAGTTGAAAATTCATCATTTGAGTCATTGATTCTGGGATGCTCCAGGTAGCAAAAGATTTGTCCATTCATGTCTGCTCCAAAATGCAATATGCAATAAACTGAACATATGGAATCCAAAAGGTACCCAGGATAAACATTCTAGAAATGCAGCATAAGAAACTAACTGGGAGTGGCTGGAAAGCACACACGTACATGGGTCACCCAAAGCTCCTTGTTTCCTCATCAAGTCAGCAAAGTCAGGGACCTGGCTATATTCATGCACAAAGTCGTGGAAGTTCTTCTTCAACACAAGCTCTAATCCATACTGCATGCACAAGTCAAGCCAACTAACAGATAAATCCACTTTGCATGCAACCAAGAAGCAAACAGGAGACCTTGTCAAAAGCTTAATTCAAGTTATTGAAAACACATTCAGCTCTATAAGTTCACCTCTTCTGCCAAAGCCTGAAAGTTGGGGAAGGCAACAAGCCATTCTGGGCAGTCCACAGCATCCTATATATAATGACAAAAGCACATCCATCAGAGAGACACATAAGAGTTCATTAATTTTTGATTCCCCATTTGTTGTACCTTTGACAAGTACTGTTGAGAAAGCTGGTGTGATAAGTACAGAAAAATCTATGCTCAATCCTCTTCAGAGAACAGAAAACACAGCAAGTTGAAGAAATTTAGCTGAGGATTGAAAAAGGGGAGAAGAGAAACACCTGCAAATGGAACTCATACTGAATCCCAAATGGCTGTGATGAGGGAAAGCGCTGCAATTCCACAATAACTCTCTTGACTCAGTAAATAAGAAAACCACCATCTACCCCATATGAATGTGACATAAATACATCAGTTTATATGGCTCAGATAAAGCCTTGTGATCCACCTTATCCCTAAAGTGGTCATCAAATCGAATCTCATAAACACTGTTTCCAAACTGTAGTCCTTCAGCTGCACAAAAACACCATACACACTAAGCATCAACAAGACAGGGCACTGGAGAAACAGCCTAAAAGATCACCTGAAATTGAACTGTGCAAGACATTGCTTTGAAATAAGCCTAGTGGGGTGCTTGGACAGATGTGCACATACCGTGGCGAAGCTTGCGGACAATCACATTGGCATCAGGCATTGTACCAATGAAGTAACCTCCTGGCTGTAGCAGTGAAGAGACATTGTGCAGTGCTCGGCGTGCCCGTTCTTCTGTGGACCATGAGTAGTGTAGTGCAAACTGCTCATCCAAACACACATCATAAATGCTGAGTCTCATATTGAAAGATGCAACACAAGCTTCAATGCATTAAGACCCTCTGATGTGGATTGTGGGCAAGTAATACATGCATAAGTTCTTCAAATTGCTCACTTGACAACTGCAAACATCAAAAGGTGCATCGTCCTTGAGTGCTGGTCCAAGATCAACCTGCTCCCACATGGCAGGTTCAAGTTGGTCAGTGAATGTATAGTCTAATCATACTGAAAGTAAGATTTTGAGGCATGCCAGTGCAGTACTTGACATTTTACTGATGATAATCAACACCAGAGACTGCCATCAGAATTGTGACTCAGTTACTGAACAATATATGTGTAGATACTTCTGCTCAATGGGTTTAGAGCATCACCACCAGTGACCATAGACTCTGGTTGTGAAGCCCCTGTGGCCAATAAGTTTACCCTAGACCCACCATGTCCACAAGTAATGACAATTCTGCTATTGTCTACCAATTCTGCAGGCTAGTGAGTGGCAAATGTAGTGAGAGATCACATGAGACTGTGGAAAATAAGGGGCTGCACCTCAAAGCAATCTGCACATAAGAGGCGAGCTCGAAATTTGTGACCTCTCCGCCCTCGAGCATGGTCAGTTTCACCATTGTACCGGTTTCGGGCATCCTCTATCTGTCATGCCAACAGATCAGAGAACTTAGTCCCTGAATACCCCAAGCTATGGCAACTGCAAACATATGAACATTGTTCTCAGAGATCTACATTGTTTATCTCACTTACCGAGCCATCAGCAATGTCAATGCCAACATAGTAGCCAATTGATGCTTTGTCCCACTTAATCAAGTCTCCTCCCTGTGCAACCACAACTTGTGTAATTGCAGAAATAAATTGTAGTGAGCTGATCACCACTCCGTAGTATTGACAGCACATCTACTAGATTTGTCAAAATGTCCCCAACCATGAATGAAATGTCCCCTACTAGCAATTGCATATGCTGGCATCAATGCCTAATGTAGGCTCTAAATTGGACCACTTTTGAATGTTTTTGTACCCACATGCTGAAATCTGACAATGTAGGCTACCTTCCAATAAAGCTCAGATCTCAGCATGTGGAGCAATAATCTCAGCTTGTGGATAGCAGATGTGGCATGTCTATTCAGGGTTTTGTGTCCCTTGTAAGTGTGAATCTTGATTCAAGAGAACACTGGGTAGGCAAAAACAATAAGATGTATACATAGCATGGCCAGATTGTCTTGAGTTCATAGAGGAGAGAAACTGTAAAGATGCCAGGAAATCCAAAAAAGAGATTCACCTTTCCACAAGCAAGATCTAGAACTGCATCTCCAGGTTTTGTGTACCGCTGAATAAGAACACTCTTGATCTGCCCAAGTAAAAAAGGAGTGGATGAGATTTTGCTACAGGAGGCACCCAGCAACTCTGAACAAATTGTATCTGCAAGCTTTGAGATTAAAATCCTGACAAAAGGAAAGCTTTGCAGACAGTCCTTCAACAGGCGTTGAAGGAGGCTTGGTGCACTGGTTAGGTTCTAGACCTACCCAATTGTTGAGCTTTTTCAGATAGATTATGGGACTCGCCTCCCGTTCCTCACGAGTCTGATTGGTGCGAGCACTGTAATGCTCTGCAACTTTTCTCGCCAAATTTCTCGGCTCCCCCTCCACCCCATCTTGATCTCCATCACCTATATCAGCAAAGAAAAAACAAGCTTTTACTAAGGGGTTCGCACCATATCCTAATGTGGGCAAGGGTGTCTGAATTTCAGGAAAACCCTAAGTCGCGAATCCGTAGTGTCCATGAACAGATTCTTCGTATTTCAGTCGATTGTGAACTAAGTAGTTAAGAAACAGCTGAAAAGATGATTGCCGCGTCCTGGCCGATGTGAAACCTGAAGAAACAAAACAGGAAAATGTGTTTCAGGGTTATTACGGCGGCCTCTCTTGTGCATCGAAAAGCTCATCGCTACTCCCTCCGCGCTTCACACCACTCGCATGAATGGTGTCTATTGTCACAAAACCTTCAAGCCCAGTTCTGTGATGATTTATAACTTGCTAATAAATTTCACCCAATGCGCCAATACGATTGTGTCGTAAGCTGCACCTCCTACGGCAGGATCTCCTTAGCGACAGCACCAAAATCCTCCAAACAGAGTCCGAATCCTAGAAAATCTTTGAACACTGGCAGGCCCCTGAGATAAAATTCTTTGCTGAAAAGGATACTTCACCTAAACTGAATCGAAGTCAAAACTAAGAAATGGTTACATAAATCTGTTGAGCCCACAAATCTGTGTACGGAATGCAGATCCAAGTGCATCTTGTTTCAATGATTGATGATTCCTGTGGAGTCTGGACTCTGCACGTTTGCCCCTTGTTAGGGCTAGGATATGATTAGGGTTTTACAGAATCTCTAGTACGTTTCAGAAACAAGATTGACCAGACACTGCTCGCTTGCTCTCCATCGATCAAATCCACCTTTCCTGGATTGCATCATCAAATTCTCTATGCTTTTGCCGTTGATTCTCAACTGTACCAAGTGTGACCACAGTGGAGAACGGCATCCCAGTAGGTTGTTCGAGTGTGATTGCAGATTAAGGAATGGAGTTTGTGTCCAAAATGTTTGAATGCTCATATCTGCATATCTTCACAATTTTTGTCCACTCACAACCCTGGAGACTTCTGCAGCTTGTTCGATGTTCGTGTCACAAGAAACTGCAGTTCTAGCAAAGGACTCATGTATCCTCTACTGGAAATTTTCAGAAGGAGCACACAAAACCAATCTCCTTTGCAAGACATAGCTGGATGATTGGCAAATACTATTCTACTACCAAAAAAGTTCAGGATTGCCTTTTGAATTCTCTCATTATGCTGGTCGGAGTAACCCTTCCAACCTCAATGGTCAAGGTTGCTGAGGTTGTACTGCACAGATATGGTGACAGCACCAATAGTTCTTGGGTCTGTGTGGCGGCGTGGTTCATGTGAGCTTTTCTGAAAGGCTTGATGGCAACCCCATTCTGTTTCCATTCATAAACATGGTGTTTTCAAAATTGTAGTACTGCAAAATAAAATCATCCATCACTCACAAGTAGCTACAGCAAAAACATGAGCTTTGCATCACATAAGCAGATCTTCAACCTTAAGGAATGCAGAGGGCAAAGTAATATCAAAGATGTGGCAACCTTGACAAACCCCCTCACCTCAGGAACTTTGTCTCAAATCAAGGGCTTTGCAATCAAAGACCACATGTGACCAGGATTGCACAGTTGCCATAGCAATAAAACCAATGACTAGTGATTGCATCCTGTATCTGGTTGAAAAAGCACACCAATGCAAATGCGTCTACAGTGTTTGTGGCAATTGGATATGTGAGTCTTATACAAGGTTTGCATATGCTCACATAGATTCTTAGAAGTCAAATGATGGTCAAACAATGTATACTCAATGTCCTGCACCTGCAACTTCTCACATGACTGGCAACGATTCCGCAGTGTCATGTGTAGGAACACAACAGTCACAGATAAGGCATGGTCTTTGTAGCACTGTAGTTACATCCATGCCATCTCTTTTGTAGTCTGGCACTCATAATAAGTGATGATCTCAAAGACATAAGCAAAGGGTTGACATGCGCTATTGATGAGAAAGAGAATTAGGTTTTTCTGTGGTGGACTCGGATACCTTCACCATTGATGTATTCACAAAGGGGTGATGTAGAAGGAGGACTTTGAATTGTTCAATTTGCCTCGCCATCCCTTGATCTCAACAGATTCTTCATCACCAAGCTCAACATCATCAAGCACTTCAGGGGCATCCACAGGGCCCATGAGATTCTCATCTTCTACTATACTAAAACATGCACTTTCACCCTCCTCCTTTGAAACTCCCTCTATAAACATCCTGCGGGGAGTGTTATCTCTTCTTTCTACAATTCCAACACCAAAATTCCTACCGGAAATGTAGTACCACCAAGGAATGCTCAAATTTCATGCTAGACTTCCTTAATAATTTAGCTTTTCTAAATCTTGAACCTGGAGAGAGACTGATAACAAATCAGAGCAGGTGTCATGAGCTTTGGACTCAATATTGTATTTAAAATTGCTTTGCATATATCCTTTGGCAGATTTTATGCTTCTACATGGCTGTATTGCAAGATCTAGCAGTTTCAACTAGTCAGCTTCAGGTCAGGGAACCTATTCTGTCGGATGTACAACTGGGACTTCCTTTCAGAGCTGTATGCTGCAAGCATTTCCTCATCCCTGCAACAGAAGAGCAAATCAGTCCATACTATGCGCAGTGCGAAAGCTCCGTACTTTGGCGGACTTGACGGCACAACTATGTAGGTTTCTTTCAAAAGTTGAGGATCTGATCAGGTGACTGCACCTCCAGACTAAGTAGATAATTCCATAGTTCATGGCCCTTCATGCAATTTTTTGGATGTTCAGGGACCAAGACAACCCTAGCACGTCTCACTTACAAATCTTCACTTGTGTTTTTTTTGAGTTATTTAACCAATTGTAAGTGCACTAAATCAAGGTCTAAAATAACCTTTTGCATTCGAAAGGCAAGGGACAATGTATTAGGATCTGAAACTCTCTAAGAGCTTAAATGTTCACTCATTAGCATGTTTTATAATAATTGTAAATGAGTTGCAACTAAGATGCAATTATTTTTTTTATCCCATAATTATTTGTCCTACCTTTCAAAATTTGTAAAATATATATAATTAGGTGCATTAGGAGAATTAAAAAAGGAATGACTTTTGGTATAAGCCAATAACAAAAGGTTTGACCTTAAAAGATAAACCCAAAATAAAATATAATTATCGCAAATGACCTACCTACCTAGCCTAAGAATTGTAAGTAGTGATGCTTACCTATCTTAAGACTGCATACCTATAAATCTATGTGCCACATGTCAATATTTTATTGGCGCTAAGTTGAATGTTATACATTAAAATTATTAAAAAGATTAAATTTCGAAATAAATTAAAATTTTTCACATGGCGATTGATGATTTGTTAATAGATCATTGTCACATGAACACATTGTTGCATATTTAGTTACAACATAGTGGCACAATAGTTGTAATGTAGTCGTATAATAGTTGCAATGATGTAGTTGCAACATGATTGCATGAGTTGCATATGTATAATTCTTTGATGATGAGTTGTGCTATTGCAACTTTTACAACACATCCGATGGCACTCAAGCTATAGAAATATGTTGAATTGCAAATGGTTATCGTAACTTAAAATTACAACTAAAACCCAATTACAAGCCTAGTTGCAAATCTAAATAATGAAAATCTTTCATTTGTTTGGTAAATGGCAAAGGCATACATTGAATTGTTTTTAAAAGAACATTGTAGGT
>Ga0209208_10003712_pt1 | contig 21844 bp, 8 predicted proteins | sample S1TSphfallax_3_FD_187694 | JGI IMG/M metagenome (GOLD analysis project Ga0209208, IMG submission 187694) | Host-associated microbial communities from peat moss isolated from Minnesota, USA - S1T2_Fd - Sphagnum fallax MG (SPAdes) (version 2) | ecosystem: Host-associated > Plants > Peat moss >...
GTCGCACTCCTCGTCCGTCTCCTTCGTCTTCTCCCAAGTCCTCAAGCCCTGGCAACCATTGGAATACGATTACCAGGGAGGGGACTGGTGGCTCAAAACCAAAACAGCATACAGCAGCTCCTGCAAGCAAGGATCCAAGAACTCCAGAGCTTCAGGGAGCAACGGGCACAAATGACCGCCATCTCGCCATCACTTCAAGAGCTCCAAAAAAAAGAAGGGACTTATTATTACGGGCATAGCCAACGCGCGCAAATGCTTGTAGTAGAATCAAGAAGCGAAAGCTATGGCAAAACAAACAAACAAACAAAACGAGAAAGAAAGAAGAAAGAGGAGGACTGCAGCTGTGCACTACAAAATAACAAACCAAAAAAAAAAGGCAAACGCCATTTCTTCAACTCCATTATTATTATTATTATTATTATTATTATTCTTTTGAAACCCCCCACCCCCACCCCCCACCCAAAATGGCTTTTAAAAGCCCACCAATGACCACCCCTGCACCTCTGAACAAGCTAATAAGCCACCAATTGCCTCAATTACAACCTCCACAAGTGTAGTTAGTTGTTATTAGTTCCTTGTGACCCCTCTCCTCCCTAGGCCTTTGGGTGGGTGAACTAGCATCACCTACACTCTGACTGGTACCTTCCCCTTCTTGAGTGAGGTGCTAGGCGCCCTCTTATTATTATTATTATTACCCTAGTGCCTAACCGGGTTGGCACTAATTTAATTACTTTTCTGGAATTGCCGAAATTCTTGAAAATTTTGTTGTTGGCCATGCCAAAATTGGAATGAAAGTTCTCAACCACAATAGCTTCATTTAGTATAATGTCAAATGGTAAAATGTTTTTTTCTAAATTTTCGGACATAACTAGCCAATATATATATATATATATTATTAGGCACGTTGCCTGACCAGCCTGTAGTAGCCGGTTATGCATTAATTAATTATTACTTTTTTTCAAAATGCCAACAATTGTGGAAAAATACGTGCGTAATAATATTTTAAAGCATTTTTAGAAGAATTTTTGGAATTTTCACCATAGTAGCAGTTGTAGGTGCTGTTCACCCAGGGCCTCTTAGGCCCCTCTCCCAACACCCAATAAGTTAGTGTTCAATTCTAACTTCAAAGAAATAATTGACCAAGCTTGGGCTAAATACTAAATACTTACATATTACTTAATAATGGGGCACTTATATAGAGTTTAAGGTTTTATAATAGGTATATAGTTAATTCAATTAACTATTCATTTGAGGATGAGAGACATTTGAAGCCTTCTCCTTAGAAATCTCCAGAGTCATCGGGGTTTTTTTTTGTCAATTTTGTGATGTAGCTGAAGTTGTGATCATTTACAAGATGATTTAGCTGGATTTGGCTACATACTAATATGAAAGTAGACAAAAAAATGAGTATCCTTCTATATTCTTGGCTACCTACTGGAACTTATCATAAAAAATATGGTGATTTGGAAAAAAAAAATTCCTCTTAAATCTGGTGAATTTGGGCCATTTTTTTCCATGAAAAATTCATTACATAGGTCGAAACCATTATTTTCAGGTCAAAATTTGGCCCCAATAAAAAAAAAAACCATTGCTCTAGAGCCTAACATTTCACCTTAGCCAGAAAAAAAATTGACCGTTTTGAATCTCAACAGAAGATAAAGCTCCTAAATGAGTCCCCTTTTTTGGGGGAAAAACTCAGAAATCATAGGCCAAAAATAATTCCCTTTTTCCTTTTATCCTCCAACGTCCAATTGTGTTAAATGGGCCATCATGTAAATGGGGACCAATTAGGTTAAGTGGACCATCATGTAAATGGGTTTCAAGGAGGTACCCAGTTGCAAACAATTTGTGCAATATTATGCACATAGCCACTTTACACCTACCCACCTAGGTCACATGTCAAAGACTCTTCTACAAGCTAAAGTCAGAAGACGGCCTATAATTTTCCAGCCTTTCGAATTCAAAAACTGGCCATGGATTCAAAACTTGAACTTCAGCTCGTTACAAAGATGGCTTTCTCTCCAGAGAGAACAACACCTTAACAACAGAGTCCTTTACATGCTATGTAATGGGCCCGTACAAAGGCTTATATTCCACATGCAATCAAGTCGAGTCTGGTAAGGCAAGTGTAAATATTTGTCAAATACACTTACTTACACTGGCCCCAAAAAAAACCCCAAAAAAAGTACCTCAATAAGACACCAAAACTGATAGGTTTATTAGTTGTTGCAAGTAAGAGCAAAATTTAAAAAACTCTGATTTTTAGGGCACAAGATGACCATTGTTTTCACAAGGATAAGTGCATATCCTTGAAAGATAGGCAGATGCGGCGGCAGCGGTTGACCATTGCTATCAGAAAGCATAGTGCCTATTGAACAAAAGATAACTACTTAAGGGCACAGCTGTTTCTACTGACCTTTCTTTTTCTTTTTGCCCTGATATTTGTCACGCAATGAAAAATTCAGCAAAAGTTGCATTTTTGTGTGTGTATATCATCATAGTTGTATCACATACCATCAAGGCTTTCACTAACTAAATAAATAAACTTTATATGTATCTTCATTAATACAAAATTTGTGAGTGTAGTTCAGTAATTCATGTTGAGTGAACCAATGAATCCTCATTATTAAATCATGTTCAAATGGGACTAATGAAATCATTTAAAAATCTAGTGAAATCACTTGACAAGACAAAGACACACATTTTGTTGGAATGCTTCAAACTGTAACCCACCTTGTTTAAAACATCAAGCCCATGAGATGCAAGACTAAATGATAACAGGTTCTACCAGGGTTTGTTCCAAATTGTAACAAACGATCCACACACACAATTGGGGGATTGCCATTGATGCACATAATAAGAAAGTGGAACTGGCAAAACCTCAAACTGGTGAAATCCGACATATTCATTCCCCTTGAGGTTGAGGGACCTCATTTGTTTCAATAGGTGTGCCTATTCATTCCAATATATGTTTATTAAACAATGCGATTCTCCATACTAAGGTGCACAGGTACAATAATAGCCTAGTGTATAGAAGAACTTAAGTGCCTTTTGAAGCCAGTGAATCTAAAGCTTTAGATTAGGTAGTCTCTGCAGAGTGTAGTATGGAAATGGATGATTGTCAGGAATTCTCAGAATCTTCAGCCAGATGTCTGACTCCTTACCATCTCTGAAAATGCTTTGGTATATGTGGAGAGCACCATGCAAAACAACATATCCATGGGCAGGGCAGGCTGTGTTCCCATGGGATATTACACCCATAGGAAGGGATTTTAGGGTTTAGGCTACTCAAGATCCTTTGCAGTCTTGGACTCTAGACTTCCCAACATTCATCAACATGTAAAACTGAACTCCTCCTCTAAAAGAATGAGTTATTTTCGTTGGAACAAATAAACATTAGAAAGTTGAAAGAAGGCCAATGTATATTCATAAAAGTATTGTTGTCCATTTGTGCCATTCATATTTTTACATACCTCACTCCTTTCTCCTACCTATTTGCATGGATATAAAAAAGACAAATTAATTAAACATGCATCTTTTTTATGTCCATTTTATGTATATTAGAATAATTTAATAACCTACCTCTTTCAAGCCTACTAGTATAAATTGTGCCATTTAACCCCAAGTGTGAACTAAATGCTTAACTTACTTCTTTTTTCTTGTGAAAACCATTTATTGAATTTCCAATGACACAAACTCCTCCAATTTCAATATCTCCCACACCTAAGATCTAAAAGTCTCCAAATCACGTTCACTAAATTATTCTCATTAAGAGCTTTCCAATAATAATATCAAGAACATGCCCAAAGTCCCCTATAAAATTTAATTTTGATTTAAATGAAATTTTGTTCAATATTCAATAATCTCTCCAGCATAGATTGAAACATTATGAAACCAATTCGGTGCACCCATATTCATTGAGGGTTTTCAACAATACCAAGAGCATGGCAACATGTGCCATGGTATGGGACAAACAATCACTTTACCTTCCTTCGTCGGTAAATGTACTTAACCCCTTTCCCATGCACATCTACATAGACATGAAAGACTTGAAATATATAAATTATGAACTATTCAAAACATAATATGGGAACATACAAGGAAAAACAACAGGGAAAGACGGGGATTTTGCTCAATTTAAAACCATGCCCAAAGAAATTACACTTGTCTTTTTTTTAAAATTTTAAATGTATGTTTGTTTATCCATCCAAACTGACATCTTCGAAGCCTAATTACCTCACACCTTATACCCTATCCACCTACATAAATATGAAAAGACAAGCTTATAATTTTGAGATCTAACATAAACTACTAGGAACCATATGGGAACACAAGAGGAATAAAAAAGGAAGAGGAAGGAAGTCCTGAGGAGTTTTGCTCAATTTGAGACCTTGACCTTTGGGCAAGGGCATTGCACTCAGTTTTTTTTTTAAAAACAATCTCCATATTTCTATGTTTGATTCCTTTACATAGCCAACACCATAGAAGGATGCCTATTTGTTTCACTTTCATATATATAACTACATCTAACTAGATCTTCCTATGGATGATCACAATTCATAATCCATTAAAAGATTTAGCAAAATTTGGTTAGAAAATATATGAAATTCAAACTTTGAGCATTGTGATTTTTTTGGCTACCTAATGAAATCAAATACAGAAATCTAATGAAATTTTAATAGTTTCTTGATTTCTCTCTATTGAAAACCCCAAAAACAACTTCATTTGGGCATTCTCAATTTTTGTTTTTGCTTATTGACCAATTTGTTTTTAAAGCTAGGTAGGATGGTCCATCTAAGGCCTTTTGAGAACTTATCATGGGATGTCATTTTTTCAATTATCATCCAACATGTTGCACATACGTTTTTCTTTGTTTATTTATTGTTTTCAATTTTTTAGAGAAGGGGACCACCTAAGGAATTTGTAACTACTTAATTGGGCTATATGCTACTATGCATTACTAATGAGATCAATTGATGAAAAATTGCATTGATTTTGTGAAAATTAAATTTCACTCACATGAAAATATTGAATGTCATCATGCAACTTGAATTCAAATTGAATTGAATTGAATTTTAATCAATTTATCAAATTTCTTAAAATTCAATTTGAATTTCAATGAGTTTAATTCAATTAGATTTCAATTCAATTGAAAAAAAAAAACGGGATGCAAATTGGTGTACAAGGTAATTAAAATATGGTCATGGTTAGTTATCTAAGAAGTAAATTAATTATTGGATTTGAATTACTTCTTCTCTAAGTTCTTGTTTTTCGGCAATTTTATTTGAAACTTTCAAAAAAAAATTGAATATTTTTTAATTTGCAATATGAATTTTATATGAGATTGCTATGATTATGTTTTGATACTTGTAGAATTACACATAGATTCCAAGTTGCAACTATTAATAATTGTATAAGTAATGTTTCTCAAGACTAATTATAAGTGTTGTAATCAGAAGTCATGTAAATGTTGTAGTTCATAGTAGATTAATAATCTTATTCAAAAAACATGAACATGAAATAGACAAATTAATTATTTACCAATAAACAACATCATGCTTTGAAGTTTGAGCTTTGTAAGTCATCAAGTTTAGGGGTGTCAATAGGTTTTTTCCTTTCAACTAAATAACCGTCATCACATGACATGTTAGTGTTTATGAAGATAAAAATGTTGTTTACAATTTTCATGTGAATGACCTTACCCTTTGGGAGACATTTCTCCTATCATTGTGGTCATTTTCCATATTTTATCAAATTTTTTAAACCTTACATAATGCATGGCTAGCACAATCTTTCAAGCAATTTGACCTTAAGCCTCCAAGAGTGAAAAAACTTGTACTTTGTACACCAAAACCTCACCATAGCCATGAACTAGATTGTGAAAACCTTGACAATTTACTCCCTCTTCTCATGGATGCCATTGTCAATGTTCACATATTATGAGTTGCTTACTCATGGACCCTCCAATGTTGTGAAGTTTCATCAAGTAAGTTCAAAGCCTAATATAAGGTTGTGGGAGACATTATGACAAGGCATGTATTTAAGATAGTGAAATGTGATAATTATTCTTACCGCCAAACAATTCCAATGCAAGGACTTGCCAAATGTTTTTTAAAAAGACATTTATAATTTGAAATCCAATCTATTAATGTTTTTTTGCACATATACCAAATGCAAATGAATCAAACAATTGATATTTTGATGAGAATTTGGATTTAAAACTATTGGGTAGAAAAAGTAAAATAATGTAAATGAGAATTTGAATTATTAATTATGTGCCCATTTGATTTGTTTGTGTATTAATTAGCAACAAAGTATGTCCATGAGTTTGACATCATTCATTAGAATTTGAAATGTATGAACAATTTTTGTCATGCCTTTTTGGAATGATAATGTTTTTTGGCAATCTTATATTCAATCTTAAGATTTTTTAAAATTTTATTTAGAACTTTGAATTGCGATCCTCTTTGGACTTCACGACTATGTGTTCAAATTTTTGTGATTTGTTTTTACATCTATACCTATGTGAAGATCTTTTATGATTTTTTTTGGATTTCTACAACTATGATTTGGACCTTTGTGGTTTTCTTTCAACATTTGCAACAATGTGAAGATGCATTGTGATATTTTTAAAACCTTTGTAGCTATGAAATTTGGACCTTCATTGTAAGAAATTATCATGATTCTTTGTGTTATTATAAAATTTTGTTTAAGAGTACCCATTTTGGCCATTAATCAAATTGGTCATTCAATCAATCTAAAAAACCAATGTTGACATGGCCAACTTGTCTAGTTATATTTTTGACTAATTCCATGGTGGGCTATTTGATCATTCAAATCAAACAATGATTAATTTGACTACTAGTCAAAATGGAGGGTAGAAAAAAAAATTGGGCAGTGAAAAAAAATCTAGAATTCGTGATTTACCTACAAATGTATGCCTAAATTGTTGTATTGGACTTTGATATTTACATGTATACCAAAATTGAAACATGTCCCATTTGAATACAATCTTGTCATTTTTCACTAAAACTATTCATTTTTTGTCCCATTTGATTACATGTCCCATTTGACCAAGTTTTCAAAAATGCCACTTCAATCAATTGAACTAGCTAGAAAAAAACTTTTCACTTAACAACTAGGGATTCCAATTAAATTGACCAAATTTTTAATCAAAATGGATAGTGTCATAAACTTGGACAACTTCAACCATGATTTATTATAGTGTTTTGTGGTATCTTTTGACAATTATTTGGAACTTTGTGATCCTTTTCATGGACCTTTGCAACCCTTATTCAACCTTTGTGATGTTTCCTTGAAGGTTTATATTTTGTAACTAAATGATTTGAACCTTTGCAACTTGATGCTTGTGGTCCTTGATGCATGTGAAGTGGTATGAGTGGGAATGCACATGGTTGTGTGATGGTGTATGTGTTTTTTGAAATAATTCAACAAAGTTGTAAACAAGTTTAGAAATTGTGAAAGTGTTAATGGGATAAACATCAATCTAAAAATCTTGTGTTGTTGGACTATGAAATTGTCATTTGGAGAAACAAAATACCATGACACATAATGGAGTTTTTACAATTGAACACCATGGTTATTTCATACAAATTACATTTTGCAACCTATAGAAGTGGTAATAAACAAACAATCTAGAGTTTTTATCTCATCATTGTGTAGAAGGTAGTTTACATCAATTACCAAATACCTTACCCCAAGTCACAATTTGTAATGGAAACACTGAAGGGCTACTTTGAAAAATTAATGATGAAAAATTCAAATGAGAAGGGACTTGGAGGGCAACTTTGTAATGTGATGATATGTTTAAGCAATTCAAAGTAATATATGGTCATGCCACAAGGAATGTTTTGAGGAAACAACAAAGTCTGATTGATGGAAAAATTCCATCTATTGTATCCTTTCCTAATTCCTTTGAAGTAACCTACATCAACTTTAATTGAAAGAGTAATGAAAAAATGTTGTAGTTATAATTCAATAGTCCCACAACAATGGCAAGCCAATTTGAGGTTACCTCATAAATTTGTGATGTTTTTTAGGCTATAAAATCAGACATCAATCATGGAAGGAATAATAAGGTAAAAATTAATAATTTGAAAGCAACTAAGGAGTTAGGAGTGATAACAAAAAATGAGTTCAAAATTAAAGGTTATGACAATTTTTATCATGTAACTAAAAGTCCCCATGTTAGTCATGTGTAATTAAGTCTAATTTCTGACATTATAAGAAATCACTTCCGTGAAAACCCCACTACTTTGCAATTAAGGACTCTTATAAAACTACCATGCAACTAGATTACAACTGCCTTTTTAAAATACAATTATTTTTATTTAAAAATCCATGTTAAATATTATTTGAATTTTATTATAGTTGCACATTAGATGGAAAATATAGGTGTATGTACACATCCGTTTATACAATTGTGGTCAAATGTATTTGACTTTGTGAACAAGTTGCACAACAATTGCATTATACAACTATTATTCAATTAGCTTATATGTGTGAATTCATGTGTGATTACATTGCAACTAACTATATATAATGGCATGTACGATCAAGCCACATGTTCATATTTCCACTATCCATTAGAAATGGCACTTTTAACTTTTATACAATTAATTTTCAACTAAACTTGCGAATGATACACCAACTATTAGCACTAAGTTTTCACAATGTAAATATTATTAATCCACCAATTTGGGATTTTCGTTCAACTTCAATATGACTAATCATTAACTATATTGCAACCATCATTGACGCACCCCTAGACTCCTTGATGGACTCAACTTCGAGTCCAAAGGTGAAAACAACGAAAGGAAAAGGAGTTGGGTGCGCTCCTTGGCTCACAACATTTCGAAGGTAGAAGGGCATGTTGGAGCTCCAGAATGGGGACTAAGAAGATTGACAAGCAACTCAATTATTCACATGGACCTACACAAACCAAATCACAAGTTGGTTAGTGCATAGTTGGAACCTTTTCAGTGCATGAATGAACCACGAGCAAACACAAACTCACAAGACTCATCATGGCCTAGACTTGGGGGAAGCCACCACCTCCCCCTTATAGTATACTTTGTGCTTGGTCACAAGACCAACACCCAAATGTCATTTTGTCCCGGGATTCTCTCGGGACTCTCAAGTGGAAATCCCAAAATTCCCAAAATTAGGATTCCCGCGATTTTGGGGCCCCGTAACTTTGTGTGTAGACCTCCTATCTGAAGCAAAATTATAACCCTTGTCGATATTTTTCCAATGGTATATGGCATGCCACCTTCAAGCAAGGAAATCAGGGGTGATTCCAGACTTTTAGTGATTGGGGATCAAATTGGCAATTTGACTTTGACCTTTCTTTTGGCCATAACTTGTGTTTTAAGTGTCCAAATGGGTCATGCAAGCTCATTTTAGACATTCACGTTCCAAGAGCTTTCTAGTGATATAAATAACTCTTCAATCCAATGTGTTTTAACCCCTACAATTATTTTCTGAAAATTTAGAAGTCCATCAAGACTTTAACTCCCAAAATGAAAACTCACTTGAGAGTGTGGGGTTCATTCCCTCACACTCTCCCACACTCCCAGGAGCATGAAATGTGACTCTTGGGCTTCACTCTTGGCCCGCGCCTTTGCAAGCCCTTGCTTTGGTCGTGAGCCCAAAGTTAGGGTTGCGACAATCATGTTATGATATTATTTATAGACTATATATTTTATTGAAACTGAAAGTGTAGTTCTAAAGTGATATTGAAATAGTGTATACATTATATAATTAAGTCCATTGGGATGTACACAAATATTCCTGTGGAAACCTCAAAATCTTTGCACTAGTTGTTAGTTGTAATTGATTTTGCAACTATTTTGCACCTTTGACCATTTAACTATGTTACAACTACATTTGCAATTAATGATTTTTTCATCCTACACTCTAAAATGATTTTCATCCACAAGCATGCCCATATGTCCCATTAGTTGCAAATGGAACCAAACTTAATCACACCACTAGGGTGTCAAAATAGCCCTTAGTGGTATACACAAGAATATAAGGAATTTTTTTAAAAGTATGTGTATTTTTAATAAGTTATATTTTGGTAGAATGGGGGTATATTAATATTAATGTATCTATCAGTTATATTTAATTTGTATTTAGGAAAATTAATTACCTATTTATATATGCTTGTTACCTAACTTAACCTACCAACCTATTTATTTATATGTTAACCTACCTATCTAACCTAGGTTACTTACCTTCCTAATGTAAAATATATATTTATTATTAATTGATGTTTTGTTTTTTATATTTATATTTAATTAATTGATAATTAATAGTTCATACTTTGTATTTATAATTAATGTTTCGTAATTATTCAATATATTAATTAATTATTATTATTTATTACTTAAATATCAATTAGTTAACATTTGAGTTATTCATTTAATTATTTAAGAACCATTACTGATATTTTATATTTCATAATTTAATACTATTTATATTAAATAGTATTTCATAACTTATAATTAATAAAATAATCAATTAGTTATTATTTAAATTCTATGAATTATGAATTAATAAACTATAACTAAATGAATTAGTTAATTGATTATTCAATAAATACTAATTAGTAATTATTTAATTAGTTAGTTACTTATCTACTTAATTATATAATTTACAAAATTAAAAAGGAGGACAAATTATATGAAATAAACTTTTTAGTTGCAACTAAGTTACAACTTCAATTTTTATCCCATATGTTTTGTCCTCCACTTCCATCTTGAAAATTATATAATGAGAGGACTTTGTCTCACACTTGCACATAGTAAACACATGTTAATTGGGATGAACTAATCAAAAGAGCTTAACCCTTTAAAAAGTTTAACCCCAAAGGTTAAGCTTAAAAGAAATTTAAAATACCTTCCTACCTCCCTAACCTACCTACACACCTACCTAGTTTAACCTTCATGTCTACCTACTTAGTCCCACCTACCTACCTAAATATTGATTTTTAATTCATTTTGACCAAAATCCAAAAATGCCACATGACATATTGGTATTGTGTAATGTGTCACAATGTAAAACCATTTAAATTAAATGATGAGGATCCACTATCTATTTATAAAATATTATTTTCTCAAACCTTTTTCATTTGCCACATGTCATTATGTAAGTTGTTGATTTTTATGGTAATATATGGATGGCATACAATAGTATACGAATGGTAAAATATATTTCATCCACATTTGCAACTAGTGTCTTATGCAACTTCTTTAATGTAACTAGACAATTTTTAATAGCGAATATTTTTTGCAAATAGAATATAGTTGCAAATGGTAGTTTTTTTTTAGTGTTCCTCTAGTGTCTTGTAGTAGTTGTAAGTGAGTTGCAACTAAAATTAAAATAAATTTTTTATCCCATATTGTTTGTTGTACCTTTCATGTTTATAAAATATATAACTAAGTGCATTTGGAATAAGGCAATAAACGAAGGTTTGGCCCTAGAAAGATAAAACCCAAAATAAAATAGGATTATTCCAAATGACCTACCTACCTAATGTAAACCTACCTACATATTTACCTAGGCTTGACTACCTACCTAATTAACTTACGAAATGTAGGTAGTGAGGACTACCTACTTTATGCCACCCTATTTATTGACTTAAATGTTACGTGTCAACATTTTATTGCCCTTATTAGTTGAATTATGTAAATTAAATTAATGAAAATATTAAATATCAAAATAAAATTTAAATTGTCATGTGTCCATTGATGATTTGTCAACACATTGTTATCACATTAGCACATTGTTTTCTATGTAGTTGCAACGTAATGGCACAATAGTTGTAACATAATGACATAGTAATTACAACGTAGTACCATAGTAATTGCAATGTAATTACATGACAACTCTTGCAACTTGTTTGATATCATTCAAGATGTAAAAATATAGGAAGTTGCAAGTGGTTGTTACAATTCAAAATTGCAGTTGCAACTTGAGTTGTAAAAGACCTATTTTCTCATAATGTAATCATTGATCACCTTATATGTGAAGTCCATATGTTTTCTATGCAAAAAATGAATGATTAAAACTACAATTCAAAAAAAATTAAGTATATAATTTGGCTCAGTTCAATCAAACATTTTCATGAATTGTCTCCATTTTCTTTTAAGACCATCAATTCTTCACTCTACTTGCACTTTATACTCAACATGCATTTTGTTGTAAACTTTCACTACAACGTGATCAACTTCAAGAGTTCTAACTTTTGTATCCCTGTCATGCACATAATGAACATTTTTTCTCCCATTTACCCCACATTTCACAACAAATATTCAAAATATTCATCACAATGTTGAAAACATTAACACTAATATTAAAATACATGAAGGATGACCATATGTTATTTTTTTTTATATGGCAAGTACGTCTCAAATTTTATAACTAAAATATAATTTAGGTGCAAATTTTATTTTTACTTGGTGAAAAAAATGACAAGTTGGTTTACTTGATTTTGGTTGGACCCTTCTATAAACAAATAAACCATTATAATCAATAACAACAATGTTATTTCATAAAATATATTTTCTTTTTGCCATTAAACGAAGTTTTGTGTACCTCATTCTTCCAAGGTTTTTAGATGTCAATCAATGTTCCATCAATGAACCTAATACAACCCAATAAATCTTACAATTAGCTATTTAAAGTAACCTTCTTTTCAAGTGTGGGCCAATGGATCACATTCGCAAGTGCACGATTAATGCATGGTACAATGAACAATCCATCGTCACACATTGCAGGTTCGCACCAATTTCATGCACAAAATGAAATTGAAAAGATGTTGTTCAAAAGTCAATTTTGACAACCTCCCTAATAAAGCATGATTCTCACTTTATGCAAGTGCATGGCCAAGTTAAGTTTGAACGTAAACCCCAACCCAAAAATATTGTCGATAACATTATAATTGACCCAAACAACACAACCCCATTAAAAGAACCCTAAACTTGATTATAACCCTAACTTTAAATTAAATTATGATTTATAACCCTACATTTGACCCAAAAAAAAACCCAACCTTATATAAGAACCCTTAAACATGATAATAACATTAATTTTGACCTTAACCCTAAAATCAAATCTAAAATAAAAGTCCCCCCTATAGATTTAGCATGGGTGTTGACTATACAAACAACAAGAAAAACCAAGTTGTCTACTTTTGTAATAGTGAAGTTGGTTAAACTCTTGAGAATTGTTGGTGTGATTTGCATTGTGGTCAACACATCATTTAATTGGATCCATGGATTCAGTGCCTTGATCCTTCATCTCATGTGCATTGAAGAAGTTCTCAAAATTGATAGCAACAAATGCACAATTTAAAACATTGTTATTTTTATCCATATCATCAAACTTTTTTTCATCAATTGAAGATGAGTTAAAATCATCATGCCTTAAGGAAGAGTCATGGCTTGAACTTGAAGAAAACTTCATTTGTTTAAAAAATAAAATTTAAGAATAGGAGGTCCTACTTATGTAATCCCATGTTAGGCCAAAAAAAAAATTGTGCCTAAATCTAACCTTGAAACTTTAACCTTAAATCTTGATTTTTAGCTTTAACCCTCTAGCTAAACACAAATTTAACCCTAAAACCTTAAAAAATCATAAACCATAAATTTTATTTGACCAATCCATAATTCCCGAAAAAAAAGAGTTTGGTCCTTAGTTTTGTAAATGTCATTTCTAGTTTCGTTGTTTGGTCCCTAATTGACTAATTTTATGAATAACAACAAACTAGGTGTGAGATGGCAAATTAAGGATCAATTGAGGATGACTTTATGGATAACTCTAATGAGTTTTAGACTTTTTTGAACGAAATTTTGACTCTGCATTACAATTTTCATTACATAACATTTAAGTACTTTAGGGAATTTCAAATATTTGATTCTAGTTGGATTGAGAATGGAGACCCAAAGAGACATGGGCATTTGAAAGATGTTTGTGCATGGTCCAACACTTGCAATCCTTGTGGCTTTGGAAAAAAATGCAAAACAAAAAATGTGCAAAGTCATGTCACACAACAATAATTTTTGGCTGACATGGACATCATTCATCTAATGTACTAGAAATATGGCTAGCCACCTTGTTGATGCACTACTTCCCATTCATCAAGATAACCTAGACACAATCTTTGAACATTTCTTCACCAAACAAGTTTTTTTTAGGTTGCAAAGCATTCATAAGCCATGACCTAGGATTTGGGTGATATGGAATCAACCACCATAGTGATTAACAACCATTTAGAAATAAAAAGGCCATTCGTATGGAACCATAGGGCCTATCAAAAAAATTGAAGAATATGGTGGTGACACAAAGAACATCCAAGTTGATGTGACAAAAAGACATCCTAGCCCAACACATTCTTGTGCTACAAACATATATGCTCCAGATTAGCTAGGGTTTGATTTTCCTTCCACTTCAATTGTACCTAGTTACATCAACCGACTTGAAACATCACTACTACAAGTTACAATTTGTTCATACACCAACAAATACCCTGAGCACATACCCTGTTTATATGAATTAAATTTTGTGTTTGATTTGGCCACTAAGAGGCCTCACTCAAGAAGGTGAAGATACAAGTGTGGGTGCTTGTTCACACTGGGGCTAAATGATTTTATTAGGAAATTTTTATATAGTGACAATGAACAGGGGAGGAGGCTGTGAATCTAATCAACAACATTAGATTGCTTGATTTTTGTTGATTATGGGATTATGGGTTGTGATAAATAACATCGAGTGAGTGATTTTTGTTGGTTCCAGGGGTATCGGTTGTAATTGGGACCCAGGTCAATCTTGACCACCTCTGGTCATCACTGGGGTCAAATTTTCAACTCATAATCCCCTGGCCTGTGCCATTGGCCCAAGTGTTACCATGTCCTCAACTGATTTTTCCTTCCAAAACCTGGTTTTTTTGGGAATTTATTTGAATTTTCAACAGCAGAAATCACCTAAAAAATCAATATCTCCCACATTCTGAATCCAAACCTTATCAAATAAATTCCATTAAATCCTCGCTCATACATCAAGATGTTTCCAACAACACCAAAGGCATGTTCCAATTCCTCTGAAATTTTCAGCAACAACTTTAATTTAATTTTCAGCAAAGAAATCATTCTATATTGAAGAACTTTTACACCACAAGTCCAAACATCATGGAACCAAGCCCATGCACCCCCTCCTCATCAGGAGCTTTCCAAAGACACCAAGAACACGATCTGAAGCATCTCGGTTCAGTAAATCTCATAACTTCAAAACAAACAAAAAAACCAAAACAAAACAAAACAAATTACCTTCCTTCATAGATAGATAATCAACTGGTAGAATCTTTGTAATGTATGTGGAGGGGTTCTTACCCACACTAAAATTGCTGCCTCAACTGACGAGGCACCTTGTATGTAAGGTTTTTAAAAAATTTAAAGAACCTTCCCTGCAAGGTGCATCCTCTCCTCAAATGAAGCAAAGGTTGTTTAAAATTCTAGACCTGGAAGAGGGCTGTCCTGGGAATTTGGGTCTTACATTCAACTCCTGCCTCACACCCAGGCCCACATTCCAAGAACTGCCCCTTTCTCAAACCTTAACCTACATTATCAGCATTTGTGTTGTATGTTATGTTTTTCACCATGAGAAGCTATGGCAAATAGGTAGTGGAACCTTCAGACAACCACCCATCCAACACAGGAAAAGAACCAAGTGCATTAGTATTGACCTACTTTCCATAGTAGTCACTTACATTCCTTTACTTACGATATTTTTATCCACTTATTTGGGTGAGTTGAGGGGTGGAAGTAAGAGGTTTTACAAGATAGGTTACCAAGGTTCAAAACTTGAATGGTTCGTTGAATGCGGTCGTGGTTCATCCACAACGAATAATGATAGTTTGTTTGTTCTTAGCTCATTCTATTATATTGTTATATATCTGTTTTGGCTTGTCATATCTTATAGTTGAACATTTTTCATGTTGTAAGTGTGAATATATCATTGATGATTTGAATATTCACTTGTTTTGATGTTTGTGTGAAAGTAAGCGTATTGCAACTCATGATATTTTTCAATATATCATTGCAACTATTGCTTTGAAGATTACAGCACATGTATAAAGAAAGATTTTCAACTTTTCTCGATACCATATTTGACAGCAAATCAATATTTTTATCATCGAGAACGACTTTCAAACTTAACTAATTTGACCCACTCAAATAAGGTGCAACATGCATTGTCCATAATAGTGCATGCATCAACAATTGTCGTTAAAAAGAAGACACAATCATAGGTGGATTGCATATCAAAAAAACAACTTCATTGCCCTTGCATAGAGATTTATAATTGTTTTCATTTTTGTTTCAAGTCCTTTTTTATATGTTATGCTCATGCAACCATAACCCATCAACAATGGTCTTCTTTAGTTCCTACAATGTTTACTTCTTGTTATCAACAACATATGTGATAACCATCTAACTTGCACATGCCATTATGATTCTTTGACATGTTGTTGCACTTGACAAGCATTCTTCATGTCTTCCACAACATTGCAACCAATGCGTTTTGGTCACTAGCCAATTTGTGATAGACAACATCTTTTTAGTTTATTAGTGGTGTCTTTATTGTTATGTTTTTTTTGGGACATGTATTCTTGTGCTTTTATTTGCCTTGTACTTCTTGTGGGTAGGTTCCCATCCTTGCCCTTTTTATATAGGACGTTTTTCTTCTTGTTTTCAATGGCTGGCGCCCCTGTGAGTGCTGCTCACATAATCCCTTTGGATCTTGTGGGATACCTATATCTTCTCAGTCACACCAACTCTAGCCAAGTGTTGTAGATGTTTCCTTTGGATAGTGAAATTTTTTCTTATACGAGTTCAAAGATGTCATCTAGCCTAAAGTTGTCTACAATCCAACAAGTGTGTGATTAATTGGCGACATATTGGAAGGCTATATATTTCGACAATTTTGTCACATATAGAATAGATAAAAAAGAAAATTTTGACACTTTATAATATCCTACCAATCATATGCTTGGTGTTGCCCTCTTTTAACTTTACCCATGCTTTTTTAAAAGGAGCACCATGCGGAGGGAGCGAGAGAGGGAGTGTGGAGAGGATCGACCATGTGGTCATTCATGTGAAATTTTGGAAAGTGATTTTGATTTGCAAGGCAGCAACATCTCAATAGGCAATTAGTGTACTGAACCTAGCTACCTATGTGTTCCCAAATTTTATTGTTTATAAGGTTTTCCCAAGTGTTATGTAAACAACTGCCCTTCTCTTTTTGTGTATTTTCAAGCATCTCCCCAGGCAGAAGAACCCTAGGTTGTTATGCCAAGGGAGCTCCCTCAATTTCATATGTTCTCATGTTCCCATGGAAATATTTCTGTTCTACAAAACAAGAAATAAGGAAGGAAATGAAAAGAGAGTTTTTTACTTAAAGGTTCCTTCTTATACCCGTGTGTTCTCCTAAGGTTTAAGAACACCATGGGGCTCATGCCCTAAAGTGCCCCTCCTTAAGGAGAACACACTCACAAGTAAACCTCCCCTACAACTTAACTAATCCGTTTTATTCATTGTTACATGATAGTTTGATTACCTTGATGGGGTGGTCGGAGGCTCCACATGTTTTCACTCATGCTTCCAAGGTACTTTACAATGCTTACTCTTTGGCGGGCCCATGATGGGATTAGGGTTAGTTTCCATGTGTAAACTGTAGACAAGTTATATAGAAGACTTCATATATACTAGTCTGTATATACTGTACAATGGTGGCAACTTCAACATTAACTATATTATTTGTGAAAATGTTGAAATTTTCAAAAAAAAAAAATCTCAAAAAGAAAAAATTTGTGAAGGAAATTAAAAAATCTTTTGGAATATTTTATTTGTCACCATGGAATTTTCAGAAAAAGTTAATTATTCAACAAACATTTTCTTGTGAAGTTGCCCTTGTACTACAATATTAGGTTGTTGTCTTTCTATTTTTTGTTTTTTTTTGTTTTTTCGTTTTCTTTTCAGTTTGCATGAGCATGGTTTGGGCTTGTTACAAAGCTCGTTTATTTTGGGTGATTAGAATTTTACATTTTAGGATTTTAAGTTTTTAAAATTTATAAATATTAAGTTTTAGGGTTTTAAAATTTTGAGGTTTTAGGTTTTTAGGGTTTGCTTCACAAAATATAAATATAACCATATGTTCAGGGTAGCTAGATAGTTAGTTATAGGTTTAGTAATTTTAAAACCTTAACCTTGAATTTTGCACTTGAAATCATTTCACACTTTCTAGTTGCTTTCAAATTGTTTATTTGAAAGGTGTTCTTCTTTTTTATGCTAAAATTACTTTTGCCCTTAATAAAGCGTACTAATTTTTCACAAAACTTTTTAGTTTGCCAATGATAATGGCAAGGTTCTTGGTTATTGGCTTAACCATTGGAACACCTAAAGATGTATTAACATGCATTATTGATGGCCCCATCATCCTATCGGACATAAGGTTAGGGCTAGAACTAAGGCTAGGCCTAGGAGATGGATGAAATGTAGGATTTGATGTACTTTCTATCATAGATTATTTCTTTTTGAGTACAATATGTCTTGCATGACCATATGTTGTTTTCAATTGTACCAAAACCTAATCACTTTGGAGCATAGTTCTCTTTTCACCCTTTTCAGTTGTCATGCATGTTTTCAACTCCTTTAGAATATCTTGTAGCTTGTCCTTAAAGTTTTCCTCCAAAAGACCAAAATCCAAGAATTGCAACTTGGACTCTTGGTACACAACTTTCCAAACTTGGTTAACGATAAGTTGGGTTACATTTTTTCTATTTCAACTATAAAGCATCAAGTGGGATGGTAGGAATTGGCCATGCAACTCAAGTGTACATAACCCACAATGCACCTTCATGTTTTTTCTTCTTGAGGTGCATTTGTGGGCATGTTGTTGGCCACAAACTCATATTCAATATCTTGTGTCATGAATGGATTGATGTCCAAACCCTCCATATCGAAACAATTCCACATGAATATGATCATTAATTTAGTCTTGAAATCCAGAGATAGATATTTTTTGATGTACTCGTGGGTCCAAGTGAGAGTCTTCAAGTCAAGAAACCAAAAAAAATCTAGAGCATTCAAAACACCATATTCTTATGATAAGTTATAATATAAATAACAAAGTGTAACAAAAATGGAAGGTTAATATGAGTTATGTTCATTGGGTTTGTACATCACTCTTGTAACGTTGTTGATTTTCCACGACCCATTCCCTCACCCTTCATATACGAGATCCTAAGTAACATGATCCCCTTACATTGCCTTGTTGTAAATGTTCAATTCTAGCTTGAGCCCACTTGCGATTGAACAACCCCACATCACATTCATATGACTCACTATCCTTTGCCCTACATCAACCCCTTGCAACCATAATGTTGAAATCATAGAACATATTACAATTCACTATCTTAAGTGCGATCCACTCCCTATGCATAAAATTTGTTATTTGCCCAATGCACACCATTATATCCACTAAGCAATTTTCTCAACCATACTTATGCATGGCATTTTCAAAACACATGGTCAAGTTCAAATATATTTGCTAAAAATTTCACCAAAATTTTATATCCATGCAACATGTAAAATTGTAGAACCAAAGGCAAATACATCTTCCTTGCTAGAACTATGTACTGGATAATTCTTCATTTATTGGCTTGTTGTAAGTGTATACACCTAGTCTATAATCCTTCTTGTCCACTATCTAATCTCCCTCTTACTCTAGATTAGCATTTTATTTAACCCAAAAAAACCAAGAAGTTGCCATGGCCAAATCAAAACTAATTATTTATCAATTTATCCTTCTACCATTGGAATACCACACTATCAAACTTCATCAACAAGACATCTTAAGTATTCATAATTTCAACTAACCTTTCCATTATTAATTATTTAATTTATTTAATTACAAAAATATTTATTTATTTATTTTTGTAAATTTTCTATTTTTATATCTAGTATGTAGCCAAATTTGGTTTATAATTTTATTTTTCAGAATTTAAATAAGAAAATTTATTTAATAAAATTCAAATCCATATAATAATTTGCATAATCGAAAAGGAGTTTTTTAGATTTAAATAATAATTTTCAGAATTGAGATATGAACTTTCATATTGAACTAAAAATATTCAAAATGAAAGTATAAATTTTCTGTTTCAAAATAAAATTTTTGAAAATTGAAACATGAATTGATGTCAAGTTCATGTAACTGGTTTGAAATTCCAATTGAAGTTTCAAAAACTTTGGGTCTAATGAGTATGAATGGCATATTCCATTGCATCTCACATTGTAATCCTTGTATATAATTAATGTATAATGTGCTTTTAATAAACTCTTTAAATATACCTTTAATGCAACCCTAATACACCATAGAAATGTACCTCAAATTTAGTTATAATACATCTTAGTGTACGTCAAAGGGTTATGTATATGACATATGCTTGCGACTAATTTTGATTCCAAATGCAATTAATGGAACATATGAGCCTGTTTTTGAATGAAAACAATCCAAAAAGTTATCCAAATAAAAAGATGAATATGTTAATAATCACGTGGTAGTTCCAACAAAGTTGGATTTCACGTAAAGTTGACTCTTGACTCATAATCTCATATGTAAACCCTATGTAGCATGTTAAGTAGTGTTCATGTATCCCCTTACTTCTCGATAGGTCCGTAGGTAGCCTTTGTGTAACATCCTAATTATTCCTTATGTATCCCATATGTAGGCTTTGGATAGTCCTTAGGTATGCCCTAGGGAGCCTTAAAGAGGCAATCCCCTTAGTAACTTCATAGGTAGACCATAGGTAAGTCCTAGCATAATGAATACCTTGCCCTAGGTAGTCCTTTAATTTATGTGGCCATAACCTATATACCCTATACAATTTGGTTAAAATAGAAACTATGGTGACTCCTTGGGGTTGTTCATCCTTAGTTTTGAGGTGTGATTCTTGCTTTGGTCGAATTTATGGATTACTCAAAAAGGAGGATGAGAGGGTAGAATGAGGCCCAAAGTGAGTATTACTATATTATATAATGTAATCTTGTAGTGTTGATTGTACACTTGTAATAGTGACCATGATCTCCATAGAACATGAATTTGTTAAATTCATCGAATTGCTTTAACCTTGCCCATTTACATTAAGTGTATCACCTAGGTTGTTCTAAAGGGCTTAACCATGCCATAGTATACAAATTACCACCAATTATTATATGGAAATTGAAGGTGAGATTTTCATGAAATGGGTGTCAAGATTTAAAGAGATTTTCTTGTGTTTCTTTTTCACTGAATTTTTCACTTTTCTCCTAAAGATTTATGTGAATCTTTGTAATTTTTTTCTTTTTATTTTCCTTGTTGCTTTCTTCTTCCTCTTTCTTTTGAACTTGCTATGTTCTATTTATTTTTATTTTTTAAAGATTAAAGATGAGATTTAGCTGAATGAATGTTAAGGTTTAAGAGATATCGTGTGTTCATTTTATCTAACATCATCTTCCATCTAAATTTGTACTATCTAAGTTTTTACTTTCTAAGCTTGTATTATTTAAGTTTGTACTTTCTAAGCTCAAATTCAAAACATTTAAAACTGTAAACTTTGTTTGTTAGTTCCACCTCCGCATTACACCACACATATCAAAACCACCCCCCCAAAAACAAAACAAAAAAAAGGGTCAAAGAAAAGAAGCACATCAAGTTTGAAAAGAGAATAAAAACACCTCTTGTGGGAAAAAAAAAAAAAAAAAAATAGTAAAAAAAAGCGAAAAAA
>Ga0209208_10003714_pt1 | contig 21839 bp, 21 predicted proteins | sample S1TSphfallax_3_FD_187694 | JGI IMG/M metagenome (GOLD analysis project Ga0209208, IMG submission 187694) | Host-associated microbial communities from peat moss isolated from Minnesota, USA - S1T2_Fd - Sphagnum fallax MG (SPAdes) (version 2) | ecosystem: Host-associated > Plants > Peat moss >...
AAAAAAAATCATGCATTATCTGTAAATAAATGCATTATTTAAAACTAAAATAAAAAACTAATTGCCACATGTCATAATCGTTATGAGTAAAATCGAACGGTCCATATATATTGTAATTATTTAATAATAGAATAAATACCATATTAAAAGCCACGTGTCATAATCCTAGTGCTTGAATCGGACGGGTAGTATTATTAGATGTCATGAAGAATTTTTAAATCAAATATCCAATATACGATGTGGTCTTTGGGCATTAATGGAAAATAATAACCAAAATAATTATTGAATATTAACACCACATACGTATACTCGTATTTTGTCATGAACTGGTATTTGTACGCTGAACATTTTCCATCTAACCCCGTTGTTGCCTACGACTAAGGACGCCTGCGACTTGTCCAACGTGACTACACAACTTTTAGTTGTAGATGTCGCCTGCGACTAGAAAATAGTCACAAGGACCAGTTGAAAAAGTCTACTTTTCTTCTAGTGAAGTGATATAAAGTGGTTTAACCTTTTTGGAAACCAAGTTACACACTTTACTAACTACATTAAAAGCCCTAATGTTGAAAACCCTTGCTCTAATTATAACATCTAATGCGAAACCTACTACATGTGTGTCATGTACCAATGAAGGGAAAACACAAGTAGGGTGGGCTGTCATTGTATGGCAAATAATGCAAAGGTGAACCAGAACAAATAATGTTCCTTTCCTATCATGTATTTAAGTTTGATGAAATGACTATGAGATCCCCATGTCAAAAGGCCTAAGAAAAATACAATGGGCATGCATAGAATTGTCGAAGAAATGGGAAAAACTGATCTAGATAATTGGGTGAAAATTGTAACTCTTGAAAAATGCTAATTGTGACATTAAATTAAAGGTGTTAAAAACATCCACATGTAGCACCACCCAATTTGGATGCAAATTTAACATCGTTTAAACGCCATGAACCACCATTTCACACCCACCATAAGTCATTATGCCAAACTGATAAGGATTAAAATGTTTTGCAAGAATATCTTTAAATTAAATAATTAGTGTGTAGGCATCTAAGTGATAGGTCACCTCATTAATCACGATGGGATGTATGCCTCCATACTACTTTTCCAACACTAAGAGTCAAAATGTAAAAAACAAACACAATACTAAAAGTGGAACATGACCTTGAACAATGTGCCCACATACTTCTAAAAAGAAATCGAAGCCACTCATAGAATCATATGGGAGAAAATCATATTGTAAAATTTCATACACCATCCTGAAGGGGCACCAAAAGAAAGACATGGTGAATAAACCAAGGCAGAGATAAATGTTTTTCGATCTAAAAACACCTTTGTTTGAAAATGAAATTCATTGACAAAAACGAGGATATCAACCTCAACAAGTGGGGGGAGATGGCAAAGAACTCCCACAATTTCATCAAATGGCTACAAGTTCATGTGTTTGAAGCTAATGCATGTATTGTTTAAGTGTATTCCCCTACATGATCAAGGGCCCATGTGTGGCACAATCATGATGATGGAAGTGGGGTAGGATATAGAGTCCAAACATCTACCAAAAGTTAAAGCAAGCGCTTTAATCATGTGTTCACCTTGTAAAGTTTCTTAATCGCCACCCATGTATCAATGCGTCAAAGTTGTTAAACTTGGTCTAGCTTTGAACGACTAGAATAGTTCTATAAAAAAATAAGGAATTTACATATGACACCATTTTGGAAGTCTACGAAAAAAATTCATAATGTTACAAATGCACAAAAAAACTATGAAAGTCATTCAAATTTTGTGAACAAAAGTTTATCCCAATGCACCAATACCTGAGGCATTTCCATAATCCTTGTGATGGAGATATCTTTGCAAGATATGTCTTGCAAAATCGGCACAAGAAAGTTCAACACTCTTTCCTAAAAAAAAAACTAAACTCAAAAGGTCAAACTAAGGAAAAAAAAAGGAGGTAAGCATCCTAGGTTTTTTTTGGGTTTTGTTTTGGCTCCTTGAACTCCTTTTAAACTTCTTTTGGCACCAAGAGAAGCTCTACAAGAACAAAAAAAAAGGTCGAGCTTTAATTTGGTTATGATTTCAACCCCAAGTTTTAATTTAGCTCTGATTTTGGAGGCAAGCTAGAGCTTAGATCTTTTTTTGCTCCATTCAAGTTTTTCTTGGTGTTGAGAAAAGTTTGAATATAGTAATAAAAAAAAGTCAAGCTTAAGCCTAACTCCAAATTTGGAACTGGGCCCAAGGTTTGCATTTTTTTACTCCATCCAAGCTTTTCTTGGCATCGAGAAAAACTTAGACAGAGCAAGAAAGGAAAAGCCGAATTCTAATTCAGCGCCAATTTTTAAGCTTAGCTAGTGCTTGGCACTCTTTTTTGCTTTAGCCAAGTTTCTTTTGACACCAAAATAAGTTCAGTTGTAGCAAAAAAAAAGGAACCAAGTTTTAGCTTAGCTCTAAAATCAAAGCCAAATTAAAGTTCATCTTTTTTGTTTTTGAAGATTGAACCAAGCTTTAATTTAACTTCGAAATCGGAGCTGAGTTAGAACTTAACTTTTTTTTTTTTTCCAAAAATGGAGCCAAGCTTGGGCCAAGTTCTATGTTTGGAATTAGGCCCAAGCTTAATTCTTTTTTATGTCTTGGAGGATTTTGTCATTGCCCTAGAATTTGAGCTCAAGCTTGGATTTTTCTATAGATGAAAACTTGAAAACAAAATAATGTTGGAGTTCCAAATTCTTATTTCAAACTTGTTGCTCTCCTCTTGAGGTGTGTTGAAATCTTTTAGGGTCTCCAAACCTTCTCCTTCTTTTTACACAAAGAAATCAACAAAAAATATTCTTCTTAGAGTGAACCTATATATACATGTGTGGTGTCAAGCCCTAATTTTTTGCTTGATGAAACCCCAAAAAAAGGTAAATCGAATTGCGAGGAAATTCAAAAACTAATTAAAACCTTGCTTGAAAAATTGAATCATTTATCATTTGTGTTTTTAATTAATTTAGTTGACTTCTACAAATATTGGGTTATTTGGAATTATTCAACCTTCACAAATGCAATCATAAATTGATGTATAAACATTGCTAGACTAATATCTAAATAAACCTTAAACCTTAAAATATGTACACAATTTTTTTGAACATAGTTGCTAGACCGATTTATGAAGAAACCCTAAATCCTAAACAATATATATTTAAAAAGGCTATATTTTATTACACTTGGAAAGAAGAACTAATATGGGGTTTCTAAACATTCAACTAAATTTATTTATGAAAGCATGAATTTTATATATTTTTTCTTTGACTAATTATTTCAATCAAAACTAAATTGTGTAAGAAATTGAGAAACTAGTTGAAACATTACTTGAAAAATAAAAAAATATCTCAATTGAGCTTTAAATTGATCTAGTTGAATTTTACAAGGTTTGAGTTGCTTGAATTTATCCACCTTTCAAAAATGCAATCTTAATTCATGTATAAACATTGCTAGTTTAATCTCTTCAAAAACCTTAAACCCAAATTTGTGAACATGATTTCTATTAAGCATAAGTTCATTATTTAAAGCTAACTGCGTTAACATTTATCGAAAGATGAGGATTGTGTCTTGTGTGCTACTACCATCTATTGTCATCCCTTGAGTTTTCACCATAGCCCGCCTCTACCTCCTTTTTTGATGATAATAATCCATTAGTTAAAATTTATGAACTCTTCTTAGTTAATGTACTTTTATTCACACTACAATGCATTTGGGTCTATAATGGAAAGAATCTTACCTCTAATGAATCCTCACTCCCTTGAGAGCAATCAAGCTTCTTTCCTCTTCCTAATACTTATTTCTCTTTCACAATTACATAAAAAATGTATTAGAAAATATGAGAGTTGCTAAAATACAAAACAATACATGTTCGTTCCACCTTAAGAAAAGACAGTGTACCTCTTGTCTATGAACTTGCAAGGCATGTTTCCCTATTTTCTTTGACACCGTTGTTAGCTTTTGTTGTGTTGCTTTGATACGACTCCACTTATTACCACAATTTTTGTGTGCTCCTGTGTTGTGTTGGAGCTATGGTTGAAAGCTTGCTAGCATTCTACATCTAAAAAATGTTTCATCTATGTCCATTCTATGCTTTTTATACTTTCTCTAAAGGATTAAAAGATGAAAAATGAACACGCATGAATGAACTCCATCCATGATGAAGTTGGACATGATGTTGACCATGATGCTAGTAATGTCATTTGTGACACCACCCTTTTTGATTTCTTTCCCTTGCCACCCATGTTGGTTGATTGGTCCTTCTTCTTTGGTGTAAGTTGGTTGGTCTTTTCTTCATTGACATTCATAATTTCCCTTATTTTGTCTAAAAAATTGAATGTTGTGAGAATAAAACAATGGGTTGATCTTCTATAAATTTTGTATCTTCTTCATTATAAAGAATCTTCATATGTGAAGGTTGTATTCATTCCTTCTTGTTGGTTGAAATGCATTATAATTGGACATTTTCAAACATGATTCACGAACTTAAATCTCATCCATGGAAGGGGCAGCGCACATTTGTTGAAAATTTCGATCCCACCCTGGTAATTGTGAGTATTTTCCACAATTTATGGTAAAAAAATTTAAAAAAAAAGAATAAAAAATTAAACTATCAACAAAAAAATTTAATACAAAAGGCTTTTAACACATGTAAGAACATAAAAAACTGATTAAATGAAAGAAAAAATTCCTTTTTATTATTGTGTTTAGAATTTTAAAGGGTAGAAATTTTGTGGGTGGAAGTCACCAAAAATTCTTTTTCAACTTTATTTTTTATTCTTTTATTTTTTTTTAATTTTTAATTTTTAATTTTTTTTGGGTTTTCCAGCCAATGCCCGTTGCTCAGGTCATGACATGCTTAATCTATGCACAACACTGGTATATACCAAGGTTGGGCGGGTATCAACGTGTGAGCATAATTGGTTTTTTTTCATACTAGCCGGGTACTAGTATAAAATAGTTGAGAAATTTTGCGGATTTATTAAATTTATAATAATTGTAAAAAATTTAGGCACAAGTAATAAATAAAATTTCAAACACTTGGAATTTTTTAAAAAATTAATTAATTAATGCAGAAAACGTTTGTGAACTATATGGTATCTAATACATCGCGGGTATTACATCTCAAGACCTCATTCTACGTCCCAGCAAACATGTTGAATTGGGTACCAGCATTTTGAGGACCTGAATTTGAGGGCTTGAGTCTGAGGACCTGCCCTCAAGCAGGTAGAATGCTGGGTTTGAGGGCCTGAGTTTGAGGACCGAGGAATAGAATTTGAGGACCTGGATTGCGAAGAAGGCGAGAAGGAGACGGGATGAGACCAGAGAGCAACGAAGACGACTGGGCGATGGCGGATCTCAGCTTACTGCGTGCTCTCTTCTGCGCCTCGATCGCTCTTTGGGTCTAAGTCTGTCGAAATTTGGAGGTATCGAAGGAGGATTGGGGAGGCAGTAGTGGGTTTTCTTTTTCCCCGCCCCTTTTTTCTTTCCCTTATTGGGTTGCATGAAGTTTGCAGTGGAGTGCATACAGCAGCTCAGCAGCAGCAGCAGCAGTAGCGATGGCGGAGGCAGGAGGAGCCTTCGTGACGCGTTCTTTCAAGCGCATGCTGAATGACGCACCGGGACGCAAGTACAGCGCACTGCAGACGGCTCTCAAAGCCTATTTGGGTTCTTTTTTCTTTCCTTCATTCCTTCGTTCATTCCAGAACCCCAAATCTGAAAACCCTAGAGTGGAATGAATGCAAGAATATGTCTCTTGGGTGAGATGATTACTTAGGGTTTAACGACGTTTCTTTTGTATTGATCCCATCTGCAGAGAGAAAACCTGAACTTCCTCCTCCACCTGCTGTCTATCATGAAGAAGCAGCTACTGTAGCAGACGAAATGTATGGTTTCTTGACCACTGGCTTGTGTTTTTTGCAATTAGGGTTTTCTCGCTGCACATGGCAGACTTGATGGGTATGCATTCCTTTGTTCTGAGAAACGCTGTTCTGGGTATCCTGGAAGAATACTTTTCAAGAAACAATGTGAAATAGATGTTTCACTCAGCACCCATTTCCAGCAGCTGCAAGTTCTCTCTCTCTTTCTTCCTGTAGCTGCAGCAGATTCCTCTTCATGACCTATGCCCACTTCTTTTTTCATAGAAACTATGAATCACAAGTCATTGACGGAATACAAAATTGGGTTTTTTCTTATGATCAATCTATTTACAGTCATGTGGCTGCCACCACTGCCCAAGAGACCTCATCTGATGGGGAGCCTTCGACGCCAAAAGAAGAAGTGGAAATCAAGTCCATGGATAATATAATAATCAGCCCGGTCCTGTCTCCAGGAAAACCAAGCACAGGCCAGGCAGCTGCAGCAACTTTGGCTGAGGCAGGACACACTCTTGAAGGTTCTGAAGCTGATCTGGTCATCCTTCCTTTGCTCCTCGCCTTTGAGACCAAGCAATCAAAGCTTATTGAAACGGCACTTGATTGTCTGCATGTAAGTTGTTGCAAAAAAATTGATAGTGAAAAAAACACACTCTCTCATCATGCTTATTAGCTATGGTGTCTTATAGGCTGCTGAGCAGAGAAAGGTTCATGACTCGCTTTGCAGAATCAATCACTGTTTTCTCAAAACAGTACAACAACATCTGAGCTTGTCCCATTCCATTGACTGCTGTCAGTTGTTTTTAATAATTTAGTTGATGCATGTATTGGGTCCTTAGGTTTTTCTGTGTGCAAGAAAGAGATCGTAACGTTTAAGGGTTTATACTTACAGAAGTGCTGAAAACAACACAAGGCCTAATAGGGTTATTATAGCAAAAGGTTTTTGCACCACATACATTTCCTGCCAAATGAAACATAAAGGTACAGCCCTCTTCTGATTGGATTGGCATCTGGTGCAACTGGAACTGTTTTGGATGGACCTCATTTGTGCTAAAACCTAATCTGGGTTCCTAACTGGAGCAGCAAAGGGTACCCACAAATGATGATTGAGCAGGGCTAACTTCAAAGAGATCTGGAAATCGTCAAGTAAATTGGTAAATCGGCAGGGTTATGCCATTGCATGCTTGCAATGGTAATTTATGCTATGTGAATGAATTCTGGACAGTTGATAAGGAAAGTGTCACTTGAGCCTTGGAAATCATCAGCACTTAAGCAGACTACATATCACTCAATGTTCCTTGTGAAGGCAAGACAGGAATCAGTCTATGTTTTTGTCTGCTCTAGCACAGACAGTCGGCTGTAAATGTCTTCATCTAATGTCTGTAATATTTCCATTTTTCTAGGGGGTTTTTGTCTTGTGTTTCCCTGACAGGACATTTGTTCATGGGATTTATGGCCAGAAACTCATATCTTACGGGCACTTGGAAGGAGCAGCAGGCTTGGAAAGGGGTAAGAACGGAGAACGAGTTACCAAGATTGTCAACTTGGTGTGTGCGAGTGCTGATACCACTGCCACTGACAGGTATCAACCAGATGTCTGCCTGGATGGGCTACTGTGTCAGGCAATCTTTCCATTCTATGCTGCAATTGGAACCCAATTTGGCCCTGTCTTCTGTTCTCTTCTGGCAAGGACTTCAGAATGCAGTGCTCTCAAAACTTAAACTGGATTCAGATCGCTAAGATACAGTGTGCACAATTCCATTGTTAGCTCTTTTTCGATATTTTCTGGAGCATAATACTTCTTCACAGTGCATTCAAGAAACCATTGGCATCCCTCTAGTACAGCGCTTTCTCTGATTCATTTTCTTGTGCAGTGTTGTACTGCAAGTTGTGAAGGTTCTTCTTTCAGCAGTTGCTTCACCTACCTTCCAAGGTAACCTCCTAGATCCTTCATTTTCCTCCCTTTAGGACAATGGTGGCCTTTTTTGGAGCTCGCTATCCCTGACGCAAGAAAATCTCCAAACAATTATGGCTGGAATTGTTGTTTTCTCTTTTCTTTTGGGTTGAGTTTCCTCTTTTTTCTTGGGTTGCTGATGGGTGCTGGTTTTTTGTTCAGATCTGAAATATCCATTTCCTTAATTTTAGGCTCATCTGCAAATTCTTGTTCTGGTTGCCTAAAATCAAAAGTATTGAGAAATTCTTGCTACTTATGAAGATTATTCTTTGTCTTCTACTTGGGGCTGCAGTACATGGAGAGTCTCTGTTCACAGCCATTTGGACATGTTACAACATTTTCTTAAGCGCGTATGTGACCAATTTTCATACACAGTAATAGTTTGCAATGAAGCTTTGCATTTTTGGGTTTTACTTCTTCTGGTTCAAATGTGAAGTCTGAAGGGAAAGGAAGGTTTTTGCTGAGCTTTTGTGCTTGTGGAAAATCCCAACACTTTCTCTCTTTTCAAATGAGTATAATAATTCTCTTAGTGGAAAATATCAACATAAGTTTTATTCGGTGTGAAATGGAACTCAGTCTCATCTCCTTTATGTGGTGTTTTTTTTTGTCAAATCCTTTGTGGGTCCCGGTCTCACATTGTTCTGTGATTTTGAATTTGCAGCAAAAGCCCTGTTAATCAGGCAACTGCAAAGGCAACTTTGACACAAATGATTAGCATTGTTCTAAAGAGGATGGAGTCTGAAAAACAGGTAGGTTTTTTTCCCCTCCTATTTGTTTGAATTCAAAAGACCCAATGGAAGAAGGATTAGTAATTGGATTTCCAGAATTATTATCTCTTGTGTTTTCATGTTGGAAACTGACTTTGAGCAAGAATACATTTTTGCAGTCAAGGCCCACCACATCAGGGGAAGCAAGTTCTGTGAGCAGTTCAAATGGACTTGTGGCTGAAGCTTCATCAAATGGTGACAATATTAGTCATCAAGAGAGAAGTGATGCAGAAGTGGGCACTATTCTGATTGATTCGGAAACAGGGGAAGCTAGGAATGCACGCACTGGAGAGACAATGGAGATGCTGAACTCATTGCTCCCATCACCACGGTCATCAACACCCGTGGCTGCACCATCAATTTCTCTTTATGAACTACATCAGCTTGCTGTTGATGCAGATATCAAGGTCTCTAGTTTTGTACACAGGAAGAGGGGATGCTGCAGGCTAAAATGAACATCTTCACATACTGATTTCTCTTATCTTCATACGCCAATTTCACATTTCTTTTTGTTACGTTGGACAAGTTTTTGGGAAGGAATGAGAGGAAGCAAATTGTACATATGGTGATTCATTTGGAGACCAGGACCAATCTGACACACCATGATGGGAGTTTTTGCAGGGTTTTGAAGCTGCTTTGGAGAAAGTTGTTTCTGGCCATGGAGTCCTCAAGAGCAATGGGTATGCTGATCCATGATGTAACTCTTACTCTTTGGGAAGATTTCAGGGAAATCTGATTTGTTTTCAGGTGTCAGAAATGGGTTGCTTCTCTACTGACGGGCCTTGCTTGCAAAAAGAAAGTCTGTATGAAGTGGTTTTGACTACCAGCAGAAGTGTGATTTTTTATGCCGAGGATGATGGCTTGGGGGAAGAACTGGGTTCTGAAGCATTTTGCCCCCTATTGTGTTGGTTTCATTCAATTCATGAGATTGTATGGTCTGATGCTGCTGTCTTTGGGATGTGTTTTTGAAGCAGGGGGAAGGACTCACAGGATTTAACTGTGGTTGAACAAGATGCTCACCTAGTGCTGCAGACTCTTTGCAAGGTACTTTTACGAGTGAAAATGAAGGGATGTATATATTTGGACCTAATTCCATATGTTACACACCTCTTCCGTTTCTTCAGTAGTAACCCAAGTCTTATCCAATGAGTTGGGGTTCTCACCTTGTTGTATTTCTTGTGTGCTATGAACAGTATTGTTTGTCTTAACATATGTCTTGGTTCTGATCGGTTTGATTGCCACCTTTTTTCTGATGCAGATGGCAATGAAAGGTGGAGGTGGCGATGATTTCCAGAATAGAAATAAGCTTCTCTCTTTGGAGCTTCTTCAGGTTCTGGATAATCATCTGCATATTACAAAGTTTCTTTTTCAATTTTTGGCTTTCTGCTTACCATGATTGGAAGTAAATGTGCTAGCTTGATTATACATGTATGTTTCCTTTTCTCTTGGTTTTGCAACAAGTTTTTGAGTTGGGATCAAAATGTGCAGAATTGCCTGGAGAGCGTGAACTATGCCTTTACATTCAACTTCCGTTTTTTTGATCTCATAAGAGCTTATATATGCTACATACTGCTAAGGGCCAGTGTTTCATCAGCACTGCCGGTTTTCCAGGTCTGTTCTTCTCTCTCTGCCTTGATGTTGCTGTTGTATATGACAATGTCAGTATTGCAAAAATTCTGTATCATGGGTCCAATGGGTTTTTCCATTAAACTACCTGACTAAGTTGGGACTTGGTTTATTTGCAGCTTGCAGTCAATGTCTACATGATTCTCTTGCAGCGTTTCCGAGAGACCCTCAAGGTGATTGTGGCCGCATGGGTCCTTTCCACTTCTACTACTGCATGATACTACCACTACCTGCTATTATTTCTCCTATAGCCTCTCCAGTTTTGGATCAGTTGTGCGGAGATTCTCTTGGCTGCCTACATACCCATTCTTTGTCTCTTGGTTGGTTTCTTTTTTGGTATAGTAAATGGGTTGGGCTCTGAATCAGTTTTCCTTGTCTACAGTGGAGTAGTTTTCACTTAGTTCTTGATCACATCCTGTTATCTTTTGTCAGCCATGCAGACTCTTCACTGGGTACTTAGTGAGAGGAGGTATCTCAGGTGGCATGTTTCAATCTCTATGATCATGCATTAGAAGGCAATAATCAATCACAGACAGGTCTTGTTGTGGGAAACTGGTGGTACAGGTAGAATTGGGCATTTTCTTTTCGTTGCTCCTTTTGCGCTCTGTGGATGGGTCTGAGACTTCTCTTAATCACCGTTCAGCAGTTCTGAAGTACGTGCACACTTTGTCCAGATCTCTGAAATGACGGACTCTGTAACTACTACAACTAGAAATCTTTATGTCGTGAAAAATGTAGAATTATTTTATGTACATTGACATGGTTGGGTTGCAAATAACACTATAAATGGCATAGGTAGTCTGTTTGCACCAACCAGGAAAGATAGATATGTGCTCATCTACCTTGGGAAGTTGCAGATCTTGAGAGTGTGGGTTTGTGTTTACAGGATCCTGGAGAAGATTTGCAATGACCCTCAGATGCTGGCGGATATGTTCATCAACTATGATTGTGACCCAGAGACAGTAAATGTGTTTGAACGCATGGTATGTGCCTCTAAGAAGCACAGGAATCAAGTTGATGATTGCAAAATTCTTTTTTCCCAGATTCTTCTGAAGTCATTTTAGATCTTAGAGCAGCTCCAGTAGTGCTCAGTATGTGACCCTGCAAAAATATTTCTCACATCCAAATTAAGGTATTTTATTTTTTCCAACCCCACCCATAAAACTAAAATTGGGACTGCAAATATGTGGGAGACTACTACTAATAGCAGCCCACCTGGTCCAATTGTTACGATTGGCGAATCGGAAACAGGGAGCAGCAGTCAGACCATATTTATTACACTCTTCTCTGGCAGGTGTTAGGCTTTGCTTTTCCTTTTACCATCCTCAGCAAACTGTGCAAGAATGCAGGGCTAAAACAATTTTACTGAGCCAAACTGGCATGTTTTGACTTTTCTTCATCCAATTTTGATTTCCAGAGTCACATACTGAGCACTGCTGGAGCTGCTCTTAATACAGACACTTGCCCCAGATACAATTAACTTTGTTATTTGGAGTCCTAAGTCTTCATCACGGTGATGAGAATCTGACATGTTTGCCTTTTGTGAATTTGTTGAAGGTCAACTCTCTGTCACGACTGGCACAAGGAACTCATAATGTTGATCCTAACTCTGCTGTGTTTGCACAAACCACAACGATCAATGCATCATCATTACGTGTAAGAGACATAGGATTGCTCCTCTTAGAATTTGCCAGATTGTTTCATCTTTGAACTCTGGAGTACATTGAGATTCTTGCAGTTCTGTAAGCAATCAAGAAAGCTCACGTGGGGGTTTTGATGAGCAGTGTCTTATGAGCATTTTGAAGTCACTTGAAATATGGACAATGAAGCAAAGAGCAAAAGGGGTGGCTGTAGCAAATGCATCCACAGATGAAACCCTAATTCCACGGGCTAGTGGTGTTGGTGGTGGTGGTGTTAATGAGCCTGGGCTTAAAGACGATGCCAATGCAGCCCTGCAAGCTGATGAGTTGGAAGTAGCAAAGGTCAATGAGGGCACACTGGAGGCTGCAGTCGCAGAGGTACTGCTTTTCCTTGGGACTGTTTCTCAGCCTTTTGGTCTAGGATACAAATTAGGGCAAGGGCAAGGGCAGGTGGAAAAAAAATTGATTTCTTGACATTAAAACCTAAATAGAGCTTGTGGGTCCTGCTGAAATTTGCAGGTTAGGTCATGAAAAATGTTGTACTAGTAATTGAAATATGGCGACTGTCTTACTTGCAGTTCAATCGGATTCCAATGAATGGAATCAACTTTCTGGAGGTTCACAATTTGGTTCCTCATGACCCAAAGGCTGTTGCTCAATTCCTGAAAGATACACCAGGCTTGGACAGGGTACCTGTGCTCTTCTCTTGTCTAAACTTGAACAATTTCACCCTTTTCATCTTTGAGATACTTCCATGTTTTGAAGCATTGTAGATTGAGGATACCCAGGGGCTCTCTTAGAGCTGGTCTGCTACTGTAACTGAATTTGATAGGGCAATGCACCACAATTTAAACAAAACTGTCTGTGGGCCTTCTAGGGTTTAGGGTTTAGGGTTCCAAGCTTTGATGTTTACAGTTAAGCATTTGCAGGGACATGCACTTTTATGTTCATTACATGGGTAGGAACCTCATGAGTTTAGGGTTTGAGAATTTGAATTTTGAATTTTGAATTTTGAGAAATGCACAGCATGCAATGTAGCGCCGATCATTTTCTTTGGTGCAATTGCAAGATGATTGCTTTGAATCTGTCTATTGGATGTTAGAGGCATTGCATGTTGACAAGTAAACTTCTGTGCAAGTTCTGGCTGTTCAGTTGGTACCATCTAATACAGCAAAAGTGACTGCTACTGGTGCAGGTAATGATTGGGGACTATTTGGGCGAAGAGGAGGAGTTCACTTCATCAGTGATGCATGCCTATGTGGATTCTATGAGCTTTAGTGACATGAGATTTGATAAAGCCATTCAAGCAGCTTTACTTGATATTCATCTTCCTAGGCAACCTCAGAAAATTGACCGCATCATAGAGAAATTCGCAGAGCGGTAAAAAAAAATCCATTCCCAGCAAAAAAAATTTCATGTTTCAGATGTGGTGTTGACCTTGAATGGCAAATCCACTCCACAAAACAAAATGTCTGCTGGCCTGGATGCTGGTCAATCCTGTATTGAAACAGGACTGACAATATTATTATTATTAATTTTGTCCTTGTCAGAGCTGTGACTAACTAATACAATGTTGGGTACAGGTACTATAAACAGAATCCAAGGCTCTTCAAGACTGCCGACACTGTTTATGTACTGGCATATGCAGTCATCACACTCAAGGATGACATTCAAAATCCTGAGATTTGGCCAAAACCAAGTAAAGCAGATTTTGTTCAAATGAATATGTCAAGTGATGCAGTGGAGCAGGCCCCTCAGGTGAGTTCTCTGCCTCTCCGATGCATCATAGGTCTCATAACCAGCAGCAGTAATAAGAGTTTCACCCCTTTTAACTCATCCTATGATGTTGCTCATTGGCTCAGGAGCTTCTGGAAGACATATATGACTCCATCGTCCAGGGGGAGATCGTGCATGATGATGAGGCAAAGAGGGAGCATGTGAGATCAGGAGAGAAGCATTCACTCTCCAGCATACTAAATTTACGTGGAGTGAAAAGAAGAGCCCTTAAGGGTGCAAAGGAAGAGAGGGATGAACTTGTGCAGTTTAGGCAGAGGACATTAGTAGAGAGAGGAGGATTGAAGGAAGAAATGTTTCTTACTGCTGAGTCTGAGGATCTTGCTGGTTCAATGCTTGAGGCTGTTGGGTGGCCTTTGCTAGCTGCATTTTCCGTGACCATGGAGGATAGTGAAAATAAATCGGCAATCCTTTTATGCATGGAGGGCTTTCGCTTGGGAATTCAGCTCACAAAGATGCTTGGCATGGATGTGATGCGTTATGCATTCCTTACATCACTTGTCAGGTATCAGAAGATTTTCACTTGAGGAAATCATCGTGGGCATTGTCCTATTTGGTTGTCTTTGTTTATGCTTGTTAGAAGCAGTGTTGGGTGGTTCTTGACTTTCATAAAGAACCTCTGGTTCTAGTTCTAAAAAATAAATTAGAGCAGTTCTACTTCCAGTTCCCATTTTAAAAAAGAAACAGAATCCCAGTCCAGTTGTGGTTCAGGTTCTAAAAATCAGTCCTGATTCTGGTCTGGTTCAGAGTAACCTGGACCAAAACTGGTGCCAGTTAACCTCCAATTAGCCCTTGGTTCTAGTCCTTTTTTTTCAAAAATCTCAGATCTGGTTTCGCATTGGTTCTGGTTGTTTGAAAGCTTAAAACTCTGGTTCCAGTTCCAAACCCAGTTTCAGTTTGGTTTTTACTAACTGGAACTGGAACCTGCAGTTCTAACCCTCCAAACCAGGTATCTGCCCCACACTGGTTAGAAGTTGTTTGGTGTTCCCTTGGGTGGCTGGCAGCTTTAGTCTTTCAATTGTCTTAGATGGGTTATTATCTGTTTGGTTCATATGGGCTCTTGAGAATTCAATCAGCTATTGTGAAGGCACACTAAGGAAACCAGTCCCTGAATGTGCAGATTTACATTTCTGCATGCACCAAGGGAGATGAAGTCAAAGAATGTGGAAGCCTTGAAGATGTTACTCGCATTGTGCCAGGATGAGCCTGAAGCCCTGAAAGACACATGGAATGCTGTGTTGGAATGTCTGTCAAGGCTAGAGTACTTAACATCGACACTTGCGAGTTCAAACATCCTCATGCTGGGTGGCAATCAAATTTCAAGGCATTCTCTCCTTCTCTCTCTGACCGAGCTTGCTGGGAATCCAACAGAGCAAGTCTTTGTCAACAGTGTGAAATTGCCAAGCGATGCAGTTGTTGAGTTTTGTACAGCATTGTGTGGTGTATCTCATGATGAACTGCAACAGAACCCACCTCGTCTCTTCAGCTTGACAAAGCTGATTGAAATCAGCTATTACAACTCATTGCGAATTCGCATGGTAAGGTTCTTGAGTGAGTGATTGGAATTTTGTCTCTCCATCAAGATGACAATTTCATTCAGGAAGTGTCTGGAAATGAGAATGCTAGTAGTGGCCACTATGGGGAAAAAAGCTTGACTTTCAGTTACTGCTTTGATTTCAGGTTTGGGGAAGCATTTGGGCTGTCTTGTCACCCCATTTTGTTACAGCAGGCTGTCAGTCAGATGACGAGATTGCTGTATACGTGATAAATGCTTTGCAACAGCTGACTATCAAGTGCCTTGAGAGGCCAGAACTAGCCAATTTCACATTCCAAGAAAGGATTCTGAAACCATTTGTTCTCACAATGGGTATGAGTAAGAGTCCAAGAATACGGGCTCTTATTGTTGACTCCATTATACAGGTGAGCAACAAGGAATGCAGTGGTCTCCAAACTTCTTCTTGACGTTTTATCTATTGCCAGGGACTAGCAATTTTCTTTTGTCAATTTTGTGTTGTTGCCATGCGGCAATGATCCACATTAAGATTTAACCAAATTTGGCTACAAGCTAAATATGAAAGTAAATTTTCTAAAGCATCCTTCTATAGTTTTGGCTACCTACTTGAACCATGTATAGAAATTTGGTGATTTGTCTTAAATTCTAGTTGAATTTTGGCTATTGAAAATCTCAAAAAGCACATGATTTTAGCACTTCTGATTTTTTATATAGGTAGCCAAAAAAAAACCTGCCAGGGAGTGTGGCACTAAGTTGAGCAGGATGAGTTCTTATACAGTGTCTTGATTGCAGTTGATCAAGTCAAAGATCGGAAGCTTGAAGTCTGGGTGGCGGAGCGTATTCATGGTGTTCACAATGGCTGCTGATGACAATGTGGAGGCTATTTCAGATGCTGCGTTTGAAAGTGTGGAGCAAGGTGAGAACAATGACACCCTCTTTTTGGTTTTTTGTTTTGCTCACATGAAAGGAAGAGTGCATGCAGTTCTTGAAACTTGTTTGTCACCCATCATCTGCACATTGCAACGGTTCCTGAGAAAAAAGTGCCCAGAAATTTCTGATAATCTGCACTGTGAGCTGCATGAAACCAAATCAAATGGATAACCCAATGGAAAAATGTGAACATTTGTGCAGTTATACTCGAGCATCAGGTGCTTGGAGACTGCTTTGTTGATTGTGTAACTTGCCTCATTGCATTTGCCAACAACAAAATCAGTTCACGCACAAGCTTGAAGGCCATTGCTCTTCTCCGTATATGCGAAGACCGTCTTGCTGATGTAAGATTTTTTTTAAGGGAGTTTGGTTTCTCCTTCATGTATGCTGATGGTTGGTGCAACACACCCACCTTCTCAGTTCCAAAAGCATCCAGTCAATAGCTAGTGTATGTCCCATTTGTCTTCTGAAGGTTCTTGTGGATTCGCAGGGTACAGTTATCCAGGGTTCGATTCAGAGGGATACTGCCAATCAGGTAGATGGAGAGATTGCTGAACACTATTGGTTTCCAATGCTGTCGGGATTATCGGATCTGACCTCAGACCCACGGACAGAGGTCAGAAACTGTGCCTTGGAAGTCCTGTTTGACCTGCTGAAGGTACGAGGGCAGAGTTTCTCAGGTTCCTTCTGGGAAAGTGTGTACCACCGTGTTTTGTTCCCCATCTTTGACTTTGTGCGAAGTGTGAGCAAAGATGGGGAGAAACCTGCTTCTCAAGACCAGTGGATCCAGGATACATGCATTCATTCTCTTCAGCTTTTGTGTGATCTCTTCAGTGCCTTCTACAAGGTATCCATCAAAACTTTTGACCATCAGCTGCTTTGGACAACAGGATTAGGTAGTTTGGAAAAGTTTTCACTGGTGTTGTTTTGACATTTGTGGGATCCTCTCTGTAGATTGTCTTTGCTGTTAAAGAAGTGATCCCTGTTAGAATGAATTGTTTTTTCATGTAAAGGAAAGCCATTGAAGGTTAAAGTTATTATTATGTTGCAATCTTATATGATAACTCACTTTCCAGGAGGTGTCCTTTTTGCTGCCTTCCTTGTTGGGCTTGTTGCTGGATTGTGCAACTCGCCCAGATCAAACTTTGGCCTCAATCTCGATGGGCGCATTGATCCGTTTCACAGAAATTGGTGGTCACCAATTTGATGAAAAGGATTGGACAACATTGTTGGACAGCCTTAGGTACAATACCCGTTCTAATTGATTCTCTCTGGATTTCAGTTGTACTATTTTCTGACAGGAATATGTGCCTGAAAGCTGCATGATAGCATTTTTTCATTTTATTGAGTCAAGATCTGAAAGGCATTTAAGTAGGGCTAACACTGGGGACTCATTGGGAACTTGTTTGTAGGGATGCATGCTACACTACCCAGCCAGTTGAGTTATTGAATCCTGACAGTGCGATATTCTTAGGATCAGATTACAGTCTGGGACCAAGAAAATTTGGTACTACTCCTGTCAGCAGTTTTCGAGGGGAGCAACTGCCAATGGGTCAATATGCTACAGATGCAGGGAGAGTTGTTGAGTTTTCAGCTAATGGCAGCAGTCCTGCCAGAACACCAGGCAGTGTCAGTAATGGTGACAGTGCAAGTTTGAACCACCGATTGAGTTTTGATTCAATTGCAGATGACCGGCTTGAACGATCCAGCATTGCTGAATCAGAAGGTTGTCACCCCTCATCAACTGTGATAGCAAGCTGTTCAGAATGTTATGCTTCTTATCTTCCTCTTCAAATGGAACTCATTATTGTATACTCACATGTTTATTTCTGGAACTAGTTTTATTTCTTTCTGGAACTTTCTCATGAGTGAAAAAGTTAGGGTTAGTGTTTATGCTCCATTCTTGGGTTATGCCACTGTATGGGGTGTGATCAAGATTGTGCTTTTGTGAGAATTTTTACACATGTTGCCCATGCAAACCATACTAGAAACTGGAATACAACATTGTTCTATTGCGATTGTGTTTTTGCTCGACTGTATATCATCTTTGTGTGATGACAGCACATTTTGACCGATTGTTAGGTTCAGAGGCAATATCATCTCCAAAGGAAGGGAAAAGAAGTGTAGGTGTCTCTTCCAAGAACAAAGCAAGTGGACGATCGTTCATGGGAAATATGATGGACACACTTTTTATGAGGAATGCCACATTGAAGAGTAGGGGTAAAACAATAGAGGCGAATCTAGATGATGCTTATCAGGTACATTCTGTATTCTATTTAGCATTGTGTTGCTGGGATTGATAAGTGCAGATCTGGATGTGGTCTCCTTTGCCATGTTTTCCCTTAAGCTCTCACACCCTGCAGACCCTAATGTTGCATAATTGAACAAAAGATTTTCCTGTCACTAGACCTAGCACCACTATGAGGGTCTGTCACAAACGCTAACTTTTGAGGGTCTGTGAACAGGATATCTTCAGATGAAGACTGAATTGATGAATTCTGTCTAGAAAGTAAAACTTTGCTACTGTTGTTATTCAGTTTTTTTTTTTCCTTTTTTTGGTTGCAGGATGTTGATGTTCATGGAGTGGATGGGAGTGAATTGGAAGGCACCTTACTGCAAGGCTTGAGATCAAAATGTGTGATTCAACTTTTGCTTTTGGGTGCTCTTGATAGTCTTCAGGTAATAATCCTCTGTGTAACTGCCCCTTTAGAAACAAAAGATGTGTGGGTCGAATCTGAGAGGTCAAGGCCCAGAGACAGAGATGACGATTTAAACCTTACTGACAAATCAGTTGATGGGTTATGGCAGAAAAATCACTGGATGCAGTTGCAAACTTCACACAAGCGACTAATTATGGACACTATTCTCTCCATGGTAGATTTTGCTGCTTCCTACAACAGTGATTCCAACCTCAGGAGTCGTTTTCACCTACTCTCAGGGGACAGGTATATATTACTTTCTTAGGCAAGCATGATGTGCATGAAGAGAATTTTTTCTTAGCTTTAAAAAGGGTGCTGAACTCTTGCATTTGACCTCACATATTGATGCACAAGAACCTCCAGGGAATCATCTCTTGTATTGTGATTGATTCCACTCTCAGGCCACCGCCAAACCTGTTGCGTCAGGAGACAGAAGGCACACAGATTTACTTGACAGTTCTGAACCAAACTGCCAGTCAAGGAGTGTCTAATGGAGGAGAGACCAAATACCCCAATGGTTCTGACAAGGACAGTGCCTCAAAAGGAGAGGAAGAAAAGCTTAGAGAAGAATCCGAAAGGCGGTTTGTGACGTTCTGTGGGCATATTTTGAGAGAAGTGGCGACCTTGCAGCCTGGCCCAAACGAGATTGTTCAAGCTGAAGCTCATCGAGCACTTGTCTTGCGCTCTCCTGTCACAGTCCAGGTTCAGCCTTCTATCTCTAAGTACCCATTTTCCTTTTCTATGGCATCTAGGATGCACATCAAACAGTGCCTAAAACCTTTCTGATCTTGTGCTTTTCTGATCTTATTGCTGATCTTTGAAAGACAACTCATGACTTGGAAATTTTCTAGTTCAGTGTAATTTTTGAATCTTCTGAGCTGCCAGTAATGTTTAGAATGAATCGAAGAATTTTTTCTGAGTGTAGATGGTCTTTAACTTGATAGATAATATTCTTACAGTTTGTCGGAAAGGACCTTGGTTATCTTCATTGGTGTGATCCCACATCTGTTTAGGTGGAGGGAAAAAAATTCTGACCAGTCTGCACTGCAGGTGTTGAATGCAATGACCAGTATGGACACACAAATGTTTAAGAAGCATCTACCAGAATTCTACCCATACTTCACCAAGCTCATTTGCAGTGATCAGGTATCTTTATTAACTTTGTTTTGATCATAGTAGTTGTGCCTTGAAAGAAAATTTGTGCATGCTTGTGAGAGAGTTGATACCCTTCTGTTAAGAGAGTAAGAGTAAAGTGCAGATGCCACTGAAAGAGCAGAGTGATTGCACAAAAAGCTTTTGGTTTTGAGCATGGGTTTGGAACTGGTGGATGTTTCTTATTTGTTGTGCAGATGGATGTGCGAAGAGCCCTTGGAGATCTTTTCAAAGTGCAATTGATGGGTCTTCTACCTTAAGGTGTGTGTGAAAAGATGTAAAACTCCATCTTAATCTTTTAGATGAACCCTTGTAGCATGTTAGCATGTCAGGGAACCAAAACCCGTTTTGGCTTCATTGACAAATTCTTTTTCGAGTTAGAGAGCACAGGTAAAAACTCATGTTTCCTTGCTATGGAATGTGATTTAGAATAAATACTTGTTCAGAGTCTGTGTTAGTGATGTACATTTGGACGAGCTGATTTGCTCATTTTCTGAGACAAACAAAGCTCGAAGAAGATTACCCCCCTATAGAGAGAGAGAGAGAGAGAGTATTTGAAACTTGTCATTTAGATATAAGTCAGAGGCTTTTAGCATCACAAAAGGCCAAAGAGTGTTTAGCTTTTTCCTTCTCCTTTGACACCGAAATACATCTTTCCTGCTCCACTATGAACACTTGGGAAACCTCTTTTACTGGAATGGAAATTGAACAACAAAGAGTTTTTGTGGTGCTATAATGAGTTCATGACATGCTGCAATGGGTTGTGATTGGATTTTTAAAACCTTACTTCTTTGAATGGAGAAAAATAGGATGAGGTCCTCAGTACAAAAACCTTGAACCCTATTCTGCCTTCTGGGAAAGACTTACAAAAGACAAACAAAAAGTGATTTGAAAATCTCTTCTAAATTTGATTGGGGGCATTGATGTGGCGATGGTTTTTTTGACAGTTTTGTAATATAGCCAAAATGGCGATGATCTACAGGAATGTTTGGCCAATTTTGGCTACAAGCTAAATATGAAATTAATTTTTGAAAAAGTATGGGTAGAATTCTACTCCTTTTTCTTTAGTTTAAAATTAAATTATTATTATTATTTTTTTGGTGTGCTACCTACCTGAACCATGTATAGAAATCTGGGGATTTTTCTTAAATTTTGTTCAAAATGGGCTCTTGAAAATGTTAAAAAAACACTTTTGATTTTTAGTACAGATTTCTGGCTATTTATAACCACAAAGAAGGGTGCGGAGGGGGTGGGGTAGGCGATGGTTTTTTGGTCAAATTTTTACATAACCAAAATGGCAATGATCTACAGGAAGATTTAGCAAATTTTGGCTATAAAGCTAAATGTGAAAGTAATTGTTTTTCAATATCCTTGTTTTTTCTCCTTTTTTTGGCTATCTTCTTGAACTGTGTATAGAAATATGGCGATTTCTATTAAATTTTTGGTCATAATATGGCTATTGAAAATGTCAAAAAAACACTTCATTTTAGCACTTTCGACTTTTGACATAGATTTTTGGCTATTTGTAACCAGAAAGAAAAAGGCTGGTGATGGTACAGGGGTTTTTTCTTTCACATTTGTGATGTAGCTGAAGCTGGTGATCATCCATGATATAGTTTAGCCAAATTTGGCTATAACCAGGGTATGACAGTTAAAAAGATTAAGATTCTTTCACATTTTTGCCTGCATGCTTAGAACCCAATATTGAAATCTGGCGATATTTTTTAAATCTGCAGAAATATGGGTGATTAGAAAACCCCAAAAATACGTATTTTTAGCCATTTTGAAATGTTTTTTAGCCAAATCACTAAATTTAGCTAGAGAAAAGAAAAAAAAGGTTATCGGAAGAAAATATTTTAGGCATTCTTTT
>Ga0209208_10003715_pt1 | contig 21839 bp, 13 predicted proteins | sample S1TSphfallax_3_FD_187694 | JGI IMG/M metagenome (GOLD analysis project Ga0209208, IMG submission 187694) | Host-associated microbial communities from peat moss isolated from Minnesota, USA - S1T2_Fd - Sphagnum fallax MG (SPAdes) (version 2) | ecosystem: Host-associated > Plants > Peat moss >...
ATAGTTAGTATGTAAAGAAAAAAACAATGCCAATTATGAGTCATACACACCCCAAAATATATTATATCATATCATATTTCATACCCAAGTTACTCAATATCTATATAGATACCAATACAAGTCAATATGAGAAAAATTGGAGTTAGAACTAACAAATCAAAAGAATTGTTGATTCTGGGTCATGGACAACCCAAGCTTAATGAGTTTTCAATGGAATACAGTTGGTTGATAGGTGCTGGGTCAGATAATCACTTCATATTATTAACACAAGAATTTAGTAACACCAACAATATTGGACAATTTCTTTGGGATTGGCAATTCAATTCTCTTTATTAATACCCATTTAGGCTTTCTGTGAAGCCTAAAAGAAGACTAATCAAACTAAGTGGTTTTTTATTATAACTCTAGAATTTTGAACTTTCTACTTCAATTGCAAACAAAAAATAGTGAGATGGTTTGAGGTTTTGAGGCCTACATGCTGAATATTGAAGTTATATATTGCACCATATTTCATTTACACAACAATACATATATAATTTCATTCATTACAAATGAAATATAAGTAAATAAATACATACAAATAAATTAATTTAGCAAATATGTAATTCAAATATGAAATGGATAGCTCTGTTGGGTAGCTTTAGAATGAACTCTATCATATACATGTAGGGGCAATAAATCATATAAAACTCATGACCAAAAATCATAGTGTTTTAAATTGAAATTAGTATTGAAAAAAAATATGTCCTACAAAGAGGTCGAACCTCACAATTTGTACTGTAACTTCCCAATGCTTTTGGGTTATGAAGTATTAGGGTTTAGGGTGGTTCAGCAAGAACTCATCCTAACTTTTGTCAAGGAAAAAAAAATTCTCCTCATTAATATACACTAGTAAAGAAATTGTTCGCCAAAATAGACCACTAAATACCTGTTTACAAAATATTCTAAACATTAATATACACTTTTGCAAAATAATCTTCCCCATTTTTGCAGTTGGGAATCCAAAGAGCTCCTGGTGCTTGTAACATTCAGCCTGCAAAAAAAAATTCCAAAACAAAAAGCACCTTCAGATAGCAGCACAAAAACCCTTACTCACAATTTAGGGTATATGGGATATACTTCTTACATTATGATAGATTTAATGTCATCCATTAATTCCCAAGTGCAAAAAATTATTGAAATAAAAGCAAAAATGTTTTGACTGACAAGTGCAAAACAATATTGAAGCAAAAATATAGATTTTATCACAAAATTGACAACACAAATGCATTAATTGAAGCAAAGCATATTATTTGCCTCAAAAGAAGACAACAAATGCAAAAAAAAGCAAACACTCTTGAAGTAAAATCATAGCTTTTGCTGCCACAAATTTGACAACACAAATGCAACAATTGAAGTATTCAAGCAGATTGTTGCCCATAAAATGTTGATGAACAAATTCAAAAACTATTTGAAGCAAAAAAAAAAAGAAAAGTCTAAATTGCAGCAAAATTGACAACACAAAAAAAAATTCTGCAAAACACATTTGTTGTGAACCAAAATTTGTAAGAAACATTACTTGGTGCACATTTTGCTTGGAATTGGAATTTCACACGAAGTAGGATTTAGTAGTCTCGGTGGTGCCCACCTATCATGCTCTTCGCTTTCCGGATCAAACCAGAAGCAGTTCCAGTTTTTGTCGTGCCTCCCGTCCCTGTGCCATAGCCACCACCTCCAGGAGCTCCTCCAGCACCATAACCCCCAGCTCCAGGAGCTCCTCCGGCACCGTAACCCCCAGCAGCTCCAGGAGCTCCTCCGGCACCATAACCCCCAGCTCCAGGAGCTCCTCCGGCACCGTACCCCCCAGCTCCAGGAGCTCCTCCAGCGCCATATCCACCACCAGCTGTTGCTGCAGTGTTTTGACCACCTCCAGTACCATATCCGGCTCCAGTACCACCAGCACCATGGCCATGTCCAAAACCCAAAGCATTTTCTATCTTCCCCACAATTCCTTGTCCCGTTGTTCCAGAACTTCCATATCCAGCTCCGGTCGCAGTGCCGGTGTTTCCGCCATATCCAGCAGCACCTGGAGCTCCAGCACCAGCAGCAGGACCTCGTCCTCCCATACCCAAAGCATTTTCGATCTTCGCCCCAATGCCTTGGCCTGATGCTCCAGTGCCACCATATCCAGTGCCAGTGTTAGTACCTCCTTGACCCGTTTCAGTTCCGTGGCGATGGCCACCTCCTGTTACGTTAGCAATAGCACCTTTCACTCTGTCCATGATCAACAAAGAAGATTTTCAGAAAGAGATCAATGCAACAGAATAGATCGAGAAAATTTACACAAGTTTATGCTAATGATGATGATAGTGAAGAGAATTGGAATCGTGAGTGATGTATTCTACAGCAATCTCTTGGGTCTTATGTAGTGATAACAAGCACAGCAGGTTCGGGCAACAACAGCTATGGAAGAAAAGGCTCGTCTGCATCCAAAGCTACATACGGTCATCCTCACGTAACTTACGCTACAGACGCTGCAAGGACAACAGGAGCAACACGCCAAGGGCGGAGCGTCCGACAGGTGTTTGTTGACAGTCACATTCAGGCCGCATTCCCTAAATCTTATCTCCACTTAATTATCATAATCTGGCACTTACGCGACACCCGGCACTGAATTCGGTCCCATGAGTTGATGCAACTCGAAAGGTACTCTTTCCCCATCACCCCGTGTCGTCGAGCTTGCGAGAGCTCGACTTGACATGTGTTTTTTCAGATGGGTTGTCAGCATGACCCCACATGCTGATGATCTGCAACCCTAATTTTGAATCTACGTCTATGGTGATCGATCTGATGACACAACCGCGGGAGTTTCTCGCGACTGAATCGATGGTGCACGTGGCATGAAGATACTTTCAAAGATGAAGACTTCTGATATCAAGATCAGACAAACTTTTTGTAGGTACGAAGTTTCTTGAGAAGAAGAATTATGTGGCTACTGATCGTCTTATAGCTGCTGCATGTCTGGCATGCTCAGGATCTCTCTCTCTCTCTCTCTCTCTCTCTTTAGTCCATCAGTGTAAGACCTTTCAAGAGCAGACTCCGTCGGACCAGATCGAAGAGCAAGCTCAACTCGGCGCAGAACCATAAGATTACAGGTGATCATCAATCAGCTTCTTGAGGAGAAGATTGGTCTAAGAAATGAAAATTCGGAATCAAAACACATCCTCAGTCTGAGATATATGATCCTGTATAATTTCTGCTGCAAAACGCAGATCATAAGCCAAGCTGATGAAACTTCTACAGGGCAAACAGGAGCAACATCCACGCAGGAAGTTACACATGCTTCTTCTTCTTCTCCAAAGCTTCTTCATGATTGAACAAAATTGCAAGCACCCTGAAACACATGTATGCTTCAAATTCTTCTTCTACAAAGTTTCTTCATGATTCAACAAGATTGAATTTCCACAAGAGTCTACACAAGGTCTATGGTTCATATGAGCTGCAAAACTTCTTCATGACTGAACAAGATTGCAAAATTTTCACCAAAGTTTGGGTGGACTCTATTCCTACAAATGTTTATCTGTAGACTTTATTCATACAAACTAGCGGAAACAAATGTCATAGAGTCCATATTCCTAAAATGAAATCCCAATGAAATGAGACCTTACACATGGATGGTTCTTTTGCTACAAAGCTTTTGAACACAATAGAACAAGATTGACAAGAATCTCTTGCACATGGTTTTTTGCAAAGCTTCTTTTTTTCTTTTTTTTTGTTTAATGGCACATGTTCCAAATCTTGAGGTTTTGTGAATGAACAAAGGACTTCATGTTTAATGACACATGAAAATGTCGAGATTTCATTAATTGAGAAACATGATTTCATGTTTAATTACACATGTTCAAAGTTTTGAAGTTTTGTGAATTATATATATGATTTGTGTTTGATGGCCCATGTTCAAAGTTTCAAAGTTTTGTGAATGAACAACACCATTTCACATGTATAAATATTCAAAGTTTCCAAGTTTTGTAAATCAATTACACCATTTGTGTTTGATGGCAAATGTTCAAAGTTTCAAAAATGAATTCAACATGATTTCTTTGATATGTTCACATGTCCAAAGTTTTGAGATTTTTTAAATCAAAGTTACATGATGTATATTTGATTACAAATGTTCAAAAATTCATGGTTTTGTCAACCAATTTACACATTAAGTTTGAAGGTGGGGCAAATTAATTATGATTGGCGCACATTCAAAGTTGCAATGTTTTATGAATCAAATGCAATTAACACATTCTCAAAGTTTCATTTAGTTTTGGGGACCAAATGTGATTGATCATTCATTTAACTTCATATTTGGTGGCATTTACCAATGTGGGACGAGTATTTGTTTTTGCATCGAGTATGAATTGGGTATCAAGCCAAGCATATGCATATGTGCCCACTAGGTCTTACTTTTCCAAAAACCCGGATCTCCTTCCTACCTGGCATTTTCTAAAAGTTAAAACCTATGCCCACCTCATAATCGGTGATTTTAAAATTCCAAGTATCAATGACTGGACCTTACTCAAGAAGAATAACAAGGTAGGGTGTCTCTCAAAAACATGGATCAATTATGGCCTTCAAATAACTCTATCAATTTTTAGGGTTTACAATGTGAACAAGGGATTACCTATCTTTGTTTATGCACCAACAACCAACCTTTGTTTTGTCCTTCACCATTCACTTGACTTGGATACTATTTGTTGAAGTTATGTTGCAAGTTTATGAAGGAACGACATTTTTGAGATAGAGATTAGTTATTGTTTTGTTTATTGCGCGTGTGGTTGCAGGGATTCTTGGAACATTGAAGGAGGAAGTACAACAAATGGATGGGTGAAAAAGATAAGCGACAATTTTGTAACTTAGCATTTTTTGTAGTTGTTTTTTGTGAGAAGTCAATATGTTGTGTTTTGTTATAGATTTGTTTGTTACAAGATCTCTGAGATGAATGCCTAAAAGTCAAATCTTATTGCTCTTGTAAACAACCCGATATTTTTACTATGTAAAAAATTGCAAAGCAAATAGGCCTACCTTCGTTTAGGAACATATATAGAACTGATAACAAGCTTTAGGGGGTCATGAAAATACATGTATGTGTGTGGCAATCAAAACCTAGGATTATGTTCACTTCATTCTACTGGCATTATTGTTCTAAAAGGAGTTGGGGATTGAGTACTTAGTTTTCTAGGAGCTTTAGGCATGGCTTGGGCTATTGGGAATTTCAAGGTGTTATGGTTGGAATCTTTTTTAAGATATCGTGTAGTTTAAACTTTGTGTTTGTGCACATTTTCATTGTTATGGTTCAATTTGATCAACAAGTAGTTTGTTTGGGGAATCATTGAAAGTGCACATTAATAGGCATTTGGTGTCAGAAAGATTACCATAGTAAAAGACCGTGATAGTCACATTGAAAGAAGATCCAAAGTGATATAATTTATTTAATGTTCTTAAGTCTAAATAGGTCTTAACATTCTTTAATTAAGTCATGGTTGCATAATATGACTATTCAATATTGAGTTTGTTCAACATGTTCTTGTGACAAATGTTTATATTTGTTTCAAACCTTATTATAAAAAAATTGTTATGCCTTTCTTTTTGGGGTTACACAACAACTGTTTCATACTCGAATTGTGCTACCTTCAAATTGGAAAAAAATAAAAAAAATCTTGAAGTTTTCTTAGCTGAACTACAAATAATCAATATGCATTCTTAATTGTGATTGGTGCTTGTACATTCACATAACACATGTGCTCAAGCTTGCAAAACATTGATATCATTTTAGATTATTATGAACTTGCCTTATAAACTTAAAAGATTTAAGATTGTTTGTCAAAGCCTTTAAAAACTTGACAAAGACCCAACTTTGTACAACATTGTTGAAAACTCGGCATGTGTTTTTAAAAGGACCTTCCAAAAGCCCTAAAAAAAAAACGATTTTATACCCATATGGGTTTTTGTTAAAGAACCAGGCTTTATACCCAATTAATCACATACCCAAACCCCCACCCCCACCTCATAACCACCCCTCTTTGGGTTTTTAAGACCCAGACATGAATGATTCTTTAAATCTTTTAAAAATAAGAAAATTGGACCCGAACAATTCTTTGAATTTTTTATTTTCAACTACCCAAACCCAACTATTATCAAAAAAGAAAACATCCACCCCACATTGGTATTTACATAATCTTATGAAGTTGAACTTACTATCACATTTTAATCAACTCATAATAATCTCACTTGTAATCAAAGTTTTGTGGTCTAAAATAGGTCCTAATTTTAAAATGCAATGTGTTGGTTTTACTTGTGAATGTCAACATGTAAAAGTTACCATTAACAATTATTTGCGACATTTATAGTTCATGGTTACCATTAACAACCATCAATCATTGATAAATCATTGTCCATAGATCTACTATTGACATCAATTTAATATTAACCTTGAATAAAACCAACAAAATCCCAAACATAAAATGCAATGTTAATTCGAATAACTTGATTCATGTTTTTGTGTGTCTTCTTGTCTTTACATGCTTATAATTATTCTTATTTGTCTTGTGATTTTTTTTTAAAGTGAAAATCTATTTCAAAATATGGGCCTTTGATTCATTTTTAAAACTTGTTTTTACTATTGTTGTTTTAGTGTGTCTTCTAAATAAATTGTAAACATTTCAAAATGCAACTTATCATCTTCTTATGTCAACAACCATTAAAGAAAACCATACCTTAAATCCCATAATCATAATTGATGAGAAGATTTTATGTATGATTAAATATGTATGCTTTTGATAAATTGGAAATCATGTGATCAACTAATAAATTGCATGGATATTCTTTAAAGTTAAGTCGATACAATCGGCACTACAAGCCTAATAATTCATTGCTCCTTGATTATAAGCATAACCTTCAACAAAAAAAAATTATTTTGTTAAAAACATAATGTAATGCATACAATCAATTGTTCAATTTACAAGCTTTAAATTTTTGTCTACATTTTCTATAGTTAAAATGGTAACAACATTAGGAAATAATGTGTGAAATTAACATAAAGAATAACACCAAAGGGGGAGGGTGGGGGAGATGATGTGCCCACTTATTTGGTTAGTTATAATGTAAATAGTTACCATGCAATTCCTTTACAAATTTAATGATAAATTGATATTTAATATATTAAAAATTGGTCCATAATATCTCCTTATTGCCCAGATGCCACATTTTAAACTATTTTACCTTTAAAAATTTTAAGAAGTAATTAAAGTTTTTAAGAAACATTTTGATGTTGTGCAAGTATTTTTGGCTATTCATTTCATAAAGTAACAACCTTGCGTGTACTTTTCCAATTTCAACTTTTGGTTTTTATGCTTTAGAAAGGTGTGAAATTGATTTCTCAAATCTATACATTGTTTATAATTTTACATTTATTTATTTTCCTAGCTTCATATTATTTAATTTGTACATGTCATAATTTTTCAATGTGAAATTTATCATTCAACTTAGTAAATCCATCTTGAAACACTAAACATGTTTATCATAGAAATAATTAAAATTATAAAAAAAATAAAAATCAATTAAAATATATGTATATAACCAACATATAATTAGTGGTTGCCAACAAAGTATTTAGAATTGATCTTTTTACATAACCAAAAATTATTGTCCCAAAAAACTAACTGGGTAAATTGATAACATGGGGTATTATTTTAAAAGTCAAAGTCACTAACGAGTTCAAAAAGAATTTAATAACCTATCTTAGTTCTAATTATTGCAAGAAACAATAGTTGACCAACATTAGTTTGTACCAATTTTCACCAATTTTCACATTTGTTTCCACAACCAATGAAAAAGGTCATAATGAATTTTTTTTCTAACTCACATATTTCAAATAATTTCATTTTAAAAACAAATAAGACCTGTATAATATCAATTTGTTATTTTAAGTAATACCTTTATCACTAGTTTTGGTTATTTCCTTGATACAGTTAACTATTATGCATAAGGGTCAACTTCACAATACTTTGTTTGAAAATTGCCCAATATAATGTCATGGTAAATTTTTGCGCATAAGATTTCATACCATAATTTTTAGTTTTTCATGTGCATTGATGACATAATTATTAACCCAAACATTACATGTGACAAGTGATCCACCTATATTATAAAGAAAGACAACCTAGTTGGATGAAAATAATGTGTTTAAAATAATAATGAATAATTAACAGAGATGAAATGTGGATGTGTGTAAAAGGAAATAAGTAAGGTTTTTCTTTTGTCAAAGTAATACCCATGGAACAATGTCTTGTTGGGTGTTTAGAAACCTATATCAAATTAGGTAAGATTTTATAGTCAAAATTTAGTTAATTTTGGACCCTTGAAAACAAAGATTTCATATCTTACACAAAAAAATTTGGGTTGATAATTGGGTCTTAGGTCAACATCTAGCCAACACTACTTTGTACACCCTAACTCAACATAAGCTTTGTTTTAATTTTCTCAAAATTTAATAACAAGAAAAACATTTCTAAATTCCCATGCTTAATTGTTTCTAATTAAAAATCCACGTTTATAAATTTAGATTTTGTGAGTGTGATTTTTGTCTTCAGTAGATGGTTCATATTAAAATCATTTGATTAGTTTTATAATTTTATTCAAAATTAATTACGCACCCTTCACCTTCAATTCAACTTCTTAAATGTCAAATATTTTATTTTATAAGTTACATAGGGGTTTTAGTTCAAGTTTTTTCAACTTTGCAACTTTAAAGTTAAACCACACTTGATGTTAAGGGTCATGTTGTTAACACCTACTTAACATTTTTATGACCCAGATCAAAGCACTGTTAAATTATGATAAGCCACAATGGCAACTTTTTTTTTCCTATAAGAGATCAATGGCTAAAACCATCACAGGGGAAACAAAAAAGGAAATCCAAAGAAAGGCCAAAAGACGCATAGCCCACAGGAACCAAAAAAAAGGAAAAAGGTAATCCCTTTCGTGGTAAGAAGATATTTCACCCACGGCTCCTCTAATGTTGCCTACATGCAAATCATGAAATCTAATAGTAATGGGAGGTCTAAAACAAACATCGCTTGTCAACGTAATCTTCTTCTTTATAGCAAAGGCTAAAGCATCTTGAAGAGCAATACTAACACGTTACTTTAAAAAAATTATGCAAAAAGACAGGGATAAATGACCTCTAGATCATCTATTGTGGAAAAGATAGGCACACTCCTTAATGAAACGATCTATATCACGCCCATGTGCGCCATGCACCTCCATGGCCATTAGAATAAATTGGTGCCCTTCATAAAACCCTTTATACTTGCAAATCTTAACAATGGTGTTAAGTTTTGTAGTTGCACCTGCTGGTCAACTAATGACACTTGAAGCCACTATTTCCCACATTAGGTTAATAACCACCACATCGGTAATGAAAACCTAGTCTTTGCAAGAATGTAGATATCAGCTCATAATGAAACTTTTGATGTAAAGGTGTACCAATGTTCTCTCAATACAATGTGCCCACTCTTTTGAATGAGGACATACATGACGTCTCAAATGGCATCATGTGTGGCTATCTATTGACCTCCAACTAGACAACGAGCTAAGTGCATGCCAAATGCGTTCAAGTCATGTTCATGTTCACATGTGAAAAGACTAGATGCCAAAGGTTGAATCAAACCGAAACGAAAACACAATGTTGAAGTGAAAGTAGAATGTGCGATGAAAAATGCATAAATAGATGGCCTAGCAATTAACCATAGCCTTGCCCCCTTGCTCGAACAAGAACGAATGCGAGCTTTGGACGTTAAGAAAATGGAATCATCCTCGAAAATAGACCTAAGGGATGTGTCATGGTGAATGTCCATCAAAGATGCATGTAAACCTAAGGAACTAATAACCACCAAAATCTCAAAAGAAGGGTGCATCAACAATGGCAACTAGCATTTTATGTTTCTATTCACACCTACAATGGTGAGACCTTGATGTACCCTCCTCATAACTCACACATGAATCATGAATGTTTCAGAAGAATTTTAAACATGTCACGTGATCCATTTGCTTTCACTTTGAAGTTTGTGCACTTTGTGTTTTCCTTTTGTGCTCATTTTAAGTTCACTCTTGCTCTCCCTCATTCATTCTTTGTATGTTCTCTCTATTCGCACAAAATCATGCATAAAATTAGTCAAGAAGAATTGGGTTTGCGAAAAAATCAATTGAGAATCTTCATAAATTTTATCTTAATGGCATGTTACCATTAACATTCCATCTTATATAAAACAATTTAGTGTCCCTCTCTTTTGGGCACTTCTTTATGCAAGAAATCCAAGGTTTATCGTGTCAAAAAACACAAGATCTCAAGTAGGATTACCTACTACCTTGCATTCTTCAACAAAATCTAAAACTATGGCGTACCTTCTTCCATGGATGCCAAATTTTGAGTATACATTGTTTCTAATTCCACCTTGATGTCAAAATGGATACACATGAAATGATATCATTACGTTACAAATTTTCAAGGAAAACATTTTAAAAATTGCAACTTGTTGAAATCAATTATGAAGGCAAAAATTGGAATTGTCATTTTGTCAAAATGGAGGCCAGATGAAAATAAATGATGTTATTTTTTTTACAGATTTTCAGGGAATATTTTTAAAAATTAAGTCCTTAAAAATTGCAAGGTGTTGAAATCAATGGTGAAGAGAAAATTTTGGAGATTTTTTCATTTTTTTCAAAATGGAGGGCACATGCCATTAGGTATGTTTAAAACATTTCAGGGGTTGCCCTAAAAAAATTTAAGTTTTCAAATTTTGCAACATGTTCAAATCAACAGTGAAGGAAATAAATTGGAATTGCCATTTTTGTGAAACAAGGAAGCAAATGAAATCATATGGTATGTTACAGATTTTAGGTTTTTTTTTTTTTTGAAAAGTTCTCTCTCTCTCTTTCTCTCATTTGTGCAGAATTTCGCCAAAAAAGCGCTGGTCTGATTATTAATTTTTGGTGGCGAAATTGTGTTTTTTTTAAAGGGGACTGCAACTTGTTTACAGGAATTTTTCTGGAAATAATTACCCGAAAGCGCCAGTTTTCAAGGAAATGTTTTTTTTGGAAATTGCCATATTTAGACCATACTAGGTTCTAGCAAGTCATCAGTATATGGAGGCGTTTCAAAAAAATTCTACTTTTCGCTGTGATCTGTAGCCAAATCTGGCTAAATCCTCTTGTACACGATGGCCAGTTCACCTACCTCAGAAAATTGAAATAATAATAATAATAATTTAAAAACCTTGACTCCTAGCTATGTTGTTACTGTGAAGGGAAAAAACGAATTGGTAGGTACCTACCTACTACCTACGGTATCTGAAGTTGTGTTCACGGGCGTTGATGGATGAAGAAGAAGAAGAAGAAGAAGAAGAGGCGATGAAGGAAGTTTCCGCTCGCGAAGGCGACAATATTAGTTGATAATCTGACTCGAAACTGGCGCCGAGAAAGCTCACCTGGAACAGTAGCATCTCATTATTGGACTTCATCCTCTGCCTCTTCTTCGTCTTCTTCCTCGTTTTGTCAGCAACTCTTGCTGCTCTTCTCGTGTTTCTCACTCTCCTTCTTTGCCATTTTTTTCTTCGCCGTCTATTAGCTCCTTTCCGTGTCTCCTGCTTCGCTCCTCTCATGCTGCGGATCCAGTATCGTGCCACCGGCGCGTACCCGAAGAAGCTGCGGACAAATTTGGGTGTCATTCTGTGCACAATTGACTCCCATTTTATTAGATTTGGTCGGGAAGCAGAAGCAGGCTTCAACCTGGCACGATTTTGATGTCCGTGCTTCGTTTTAGTAGTCGGGGTTTGGAGCTTCCTTCGCTATAGCGGGGCTAAGAACCTACAAGTGAGAAGGACTTCTTGGCTTTCAAGGACTAGAGGTTTGATCCGTTTGTGTAGTAGTCACATTTTAGGTCAAAAGGAAAAAGACAGAAACGCAAAGCTGGAGGGATAGTGATTAGAAACGGAAGCAGCGGGATATGGCATTTGATGTTGGATCACTGCCGGCTTCGTCACGGAGGGATCGAACTTCAGAATTCCATGCAATTGCCGACCGTTTAAGGAAAGCACAGCCATCATATGGATCTGCTGCCAATGGATCAGTTACCACCAGCAATGGGCATAATCAAGAATCGTCAAAGCTGCTGGGACGTCAACCGTCCGAGTCTACTCATTCGGAATTCAACAGGCGAGCCTCACGGATCGGACTCAGCATACATCAAACTTCACAAAAACTCTCGAAGCTCACAAAGTGTACGGTGTACTGCCCAGATATACTCTGCTAACAATATGTGCTTCTTTTTTTTGCCATGTCTGCTTCTTGTTATATTCTCCTTAACGAGCATTGGTAGTTGGAGATGCGACCTGATGATATTTCTTAAGGATCCACAATTAGCACTAAGATTCTTGTAGTATCTCGGACCATATGGTAGTGCAAACATAACTGAGTGTCTAATGTTTCAATGTGAGAGTCTTTGTTTTCCATTGTTATTGAGTTGAGTGGTTGCTGTTGCTGCATACTGAATGTCTGGTAAAAGTTCCATTCATTCAATGGGATCTTCACTGGTGGCAGAATAGTTAATGCCCATCACATTTTCCTCTGATGAGGAAATTAGGATTTCTTCATGGAACATATCGGTAAGAAGTAAGTCTGTGCAGCATAACACTTGCACGGATTTCCCGGTCTTGGTTCTTTTGACGAATACTAAGCTAGAGGACTGGTTCCATGTGCTGTATTGTCTTGACAATTCATGTACGCGAGGAGTCCTGGTATGCTAGTGGGTAGGCAGTAGGTACCTGCTTATTCATTTTCCCCTAGCAACTCCACTAACTGTGCAGTATTTGTGGCTATGTTGCAGTGGCAAAGAGGACATCAATGTTTGATGATCCAGCTGTAGAGATACAAGATCTTACTTCAGTCATCAAGCAGGATATAACTGCACTGAATGCAGCCATATCAGACTTACAGGTTCTTTGTGATTCACGGAATGATGCGGCAAATCGAACCAAGCATAGTACTGAGCATTCGACTACTATTGTGGATGACCTGAAGAGCCGACTCATGAGCACAACCAAGGACTTTAAGGATGTTCTGACAATGAGGACAGAGGTGAGCTTGCATCCAAAGAGGAGAACAGATTGATGACCAAACTGCATTGCAGACCTGTTAACTGCTGTTGTTCTTCACAGGTGCATCTTGTTCCTCATGCAGTGGTGCTTTCTCTATCACCTGCAGAACTTGAAAGTTCATCAGAATAGACAGCAGATTTTCTCAGCAACAGCCTCTAAAGATCAGTCAAATCCATTTGCCCGACAGCGGCCTCTTGCAACTGCCAGCAGTACCAGTACAAGTACTGCTTTAAGTGCCTCCCCTGCTCCATGGGCAAATGGAGCCACCTCTAACTCTCAGCTTTTCAGCTCAAGGTACATTCGTGCAAATCCCTGGATTCTTGAGTGTTTGGAACTTGATTGGTAGAGACTGACTGAGTGCAGCTGATATTTCTTACATCCATGATGCAAACAACACAGGAAAATTAGTTTACAGTTCTCTAGAAACTCTTGGCATCAGAATGTTTTCAAGGCGGACCATATCAGAGGTCTTCAGAAGGGCAGACTTCTGGCAAACTTTTACATTGGTTCATCCAATGCTTTCCAGCTGTACAATACCTTCATCTCTACTTTTGAGTTTGAGGGCACCAGAATGGATTGATAGACAGTTTCTTGGATTTCTCTCAAAGATGCAATTTTATATGACTTTTTTACCTGAGTTCTGCACTTCAGGATTCTCCAACACTTATCTCAGAACTCAATGGATTTTCTGAAAAGAGAAAAACAGCTTATGGGGGTTTTCAGTCACCTCTTCTTTCTTTCAATGTGCCCCTCATTGGGAAGCCATGTTGTACATATTGTTTTACAGGCGGCGATCAACACTTGATGATTCTGAACCAAGAGCAGCACAAGGGCAAGGGCAGATGCAGCAACAAATGGTACCTGTACAGGATAGCTACATGCAGAACAGAGCAGAGGCACTTCAAAATGTGGAGTCTACAATTGTGGAGCTCAGCAACATCTTCTCACAATTGGCCACCATGGTAGCCCAGCAAGGTGAAATGGCAATCAGGTCTGACAATCTAAAATTCAAGGCCTGTCACTTCTTTTTTCCAGGGATCCAGCCAGTGCATCGATCAACCCATCTACTATTTAAGGATACATTGGTCTTAGAATTCTACACCAGTAGCTATGGCTGGAAGCATTTTGTCTGCTGTACTGTGTTCACTTTTGGCTTTAAATTTTCAAGGGTGAGAGATAGCTTTGGATTCTGGAATTGGGTAGGTATCCACTATTTAAGGCTTGGAAGTACAAACTTTGAAACATTGGCTGCAGGTGTGAAAATTCCAGAGAAAGTGTGTGCTTAGAGTCATGCAAACATGTGGCTGCAATAGTGTAATGTTTGCACTCTGTGGAGTCACTGCTTCTCAAGAATACCTGGTGCTAGAAACTTGCCAGGATTCTGAGGATCCTGGATTTTGCTGGCCTGTCTGGATGTTGTGCAGAATTGATGAAAACATGGATGACACATTGGCAAATGTGGAAGGGGCACAGGGACAACTTCTTAAGTATCTGAACAGCATCTCTTCCAATCGCTGGCTCATCATCAAGATATTTTTTGTGTTAGTCACATTTCTACTTGTATTTGTTCTTTTCGTAGCTTAGTAACTGACTGACTTCATTACTACTAACATCTGCTTTTGAAAGAATTCTAGCTGAGCCATATCTTTTAGTGCAGCTAAGCAAACCCCCCACCATTCATTTGTTAGGACAGTTCCTTGGAGTCTCAGAAGAGAACTTCCTGTACTATAACAGTGCACTTCAATACATTAAGCTGTGACTAAGTTCCATTTCTGCATCTAGAGAATGTGGGGTTGCATGTAGCAGAACGTTGATGTGAAATGTGTTGCTCAGGTGTGTTCTAACTGGATTTGACTGAGCCTGAAACTTTCTGCAGCAAGGTTCAAAAGAATAGTCCTAGGGGTTTGATGGCTATCCCTTGTATGTATCCTTTGTATAACAACTCGATTTAAACTCTACAACCAATCCTCAGGGTTGTAGGGGCTCGATGTTACATGTCATTTTTGATTGCTAACACTTGACAAAATTGATCTTTTTGATTATTTGGTCAATAGAATGTTCAGTCAAATTAGACATGAAAAAGACATCTATGGGGAAAGTGGACAATGATGTGATCAAATGAGGCAATTGTACTATTTGACCAAACAATCAAAATAATCACTATAGTCAATGTCACGAATCCAAAGTGACACATGTCACACTCAAATAATAATTTAGTATGACATGATTTTAAGGGGATTGTTGTAGCACCCAACCACTAGATGGCAAGGGTAGGTAGCTAGCTAGGGTGCACTAGGTAGACAAGCTAACAAAATAGTCTTGGTAAGTAGGTTAAGAGTTAGTCTAGGTAAGTAAGGTAGTTAATATACTTTAAATCAGTAAGATGGTAGTTATATTATGCTAAGTAGATAGGGTAGTTAGCTATTCTATGTTGGCAAGATAATGTAGCTAGCTAGTTTAAATAGGTTAGGTAGCTAACAGGATAGTTAGGTTAGGTAGGTAGGCAAGCGAGTTAACCTTATGTAAATAGGTAGTTCGTTTAGTTAAGGTAGGTAGGATGGTAACTAGCTAGCTATTCTATGCTACTTAGGGATTGTATCTAGTTCGTTAATCTAGTCTAGCTAAGTATGATAACTACTTAATTAGATCAAACTAGATATGAAAGTTACAACTTACCTACCTATTATGTTTTTTTAACCTACTTATGTAAGTAGTGTAAAAATATGCATAGAATAAAAATGTTCATAATAATATGATGACAAATATGTTATTATATGGAGATGTGGTGCATTAGATAGAGATTTGATCTTTCAATGTGAAGATGGGTTCAACTCCTTATTATTGCAACCTATTTACACACCTAGGGGCCTATGTAGGCTATGCTCGTTATACTAAGTTAGCTCTAGGTTAAACATGCTAGGTTGATTTTTTTTTTAAATTAACTACTTATCAACCCCTACCCATCTACTACTTAAATACCTAGGACCTACTTGCTTATGACAAAAACCTATTATTGGAATAAATAATTTTTTTTTCATTATTACAATTAATTGTGTTCTCCTAAAAATTATTAACAAAGTTGTTAAATTGGACTCAACCTTTTGACTAGGTCCGTCACCTAACCAGTCAAAAATACCATTATTGAAGTTTGCCAACTCCCAATCAACTAGTTCTAAATGGCATTTTGGTCAAAATGTTCAATATTTTTGGGCAATTTTTGACCAATTTCTGTAATAACAAACAATCATTTGTTGTAGTGATCAATTATTTTGACAATTTAATGGATTTAGTGATTCTGACTTTGTGGCTCTATGATTTTGGTAAATTAATGGTTCTACGATTATGGTTTTGGTAACTCCATGACTAATCATTTAAATGATTACATAGTGGTTTTGTTAACTAGGATAAAAACATAATTTCTCTTTCAATAGCTAATAGGTGATGCTAATGATGGTGTAATGAATGGCCATTAAAAAACATCATAGAAAAAATATCCTTCGATCAATTAGTCCCTTCACATTGACAAGTAATCCATATGTTCATTTCATGTGTACAAATGGATGAATTTCATAATCTTAAATGAATCTATGAGAAAAATCACAATTGAGGATGTAAGGTTTGTAAGAAAGATGCCAATCAAGAAGAAAGCAAACACATCACCTAAGCAAAAACTTCACACGCAAATGCTTGAATCATTGCATTTGAACACCATGGAAACAACTTGCAATGACCATTTTGGTGTTTATAACCATGGTAAATTGGCCTAATGCAATGTGGAAAATAATCTACACCACTTTCCTAAACCAATACCCAAATACACAACTTATCCAAGACACATTTAATGATCAATTATGTCACACTTTAAAAAACTTCAAATTAAATACCTTAAACAAAGATGATAGTGAAAATTGATTTTTTAAAAGAGGATTTTGGCATGTCCTAAGACCACAAATTGGCATTTCTCATGCAATGTTAGATTGAAAAGGTGGCAAAACATGATTCAAGGTCATATTCCATTTGTTGTCTAATTTCCAACTCAAGTTTTGTTGACCTAGATGTTCCTAGTGCAGCTTTTACTTTTTTTACAATATTCACTTGAGTTTTATTCCCTCAAAAAAGGCTATTACAAAAGAAAATTTTACAACTACAATTCATGGACATTGTAGTTGAATGGCAAGGCATATGAAAGTTAAATTTTGAAAAGGAAAAACCACTTCTAGCTATGAAGTTAAGCACTTATGTTGAGGGTGCAATCACAATATAACAACCCATTCAAGATTGTAACCATTATTTCATTTTCACAAGTGATAAAAATACTTAAGTTATGTTGAAAAGTTTTGAATGAACTTGTAACACAATATTTTTTAATGTAATATGAGAACATTTAGAAAAATTGGAAATGGATATAATGAATGTAGAATATCCAAAAAGACTTTTAAAATAAGGTATCCAATGTTTTTGATCATTTACAAGTTTTGAAATGATTTGAAAACAACATGTCTATGGGAAAACTTTTATATATGCCTTACATGAAAGTATACAACATATTTTTGGTTCATATAATTATTATTTTAAGAATCATCTTGTAAACCATGATTTAAGAATAGTTTACATAAACAAACTCTAATCCTTAGTATGAATGGTTATTTATATCCAGCTTACACCCCTTAAAAAAAATGTTAAAACATGACATGAATATTAAGAAAATGAAGAAGGTAAATATTAACAACCTCGAAGAAGTTAAGATCTAGATGTCATAATTGATGTAAATTTAAGGGAGAGATTGAAAACGTTTTAAAACATTTAACTAGAAGTTTCCATTTTAACCATAGTCGAGTGGGTCCACCAAGTGTTGTTTGATGACTTTAAATGTGAAATCCATGTGTCTTTTGTGTGGACCAAAGACAATGCCAACTCCATAGAACCAACCAAAGTAAAGTTGGTCAAAGCCTTGAACAATGTTGGAATTGTTCAGTTGTACTCAACACGTCACAAAAACCAACATTGGGATCCATTGATTGACGAACACATTCTTGCATCTTTTTTGCATTGAAAAACCCAAGAGAATTAATTTTAACTAATGAAAACAAAAAAACCGTGTGACTTTTAATCCACATTTTGACATCCCACATGGCCTAGCATGACCTTTTATTATTAACATATGTTAAATTTCATTTACTGGAGATGTAAGGAAGATTATGAATCTTATTATTAGCTCAAAAAGATATTTTGAAGCTTGTTTGGAAAGTTTTAAAAACCTTCCTTCCATTGATTTTTTTTCTTTTGTGAATTCATATTTGATCATATAGTTTGATCTAACTTAAGTTGAAAGCTCATGAAAGCTTGTTGTAATCAACTTTATTGCAATATTATATGATTAATCAAATTGTGATAAAATATTCAAGTTTTTTTAAAATAATGATAGGTTAATTTTATTACATGTGTCATCAAATGTGAGTGGAATAAAAGTAAGTGGACCAAAATCAACAAATTACATCAAAACATGGGATCCACATGGACGAGGACATTTTGCAATTGTGTCCTTAACCTAATCATGTAGTCGTGAATGTCATGTCCTCTATGATTGTTAGCAAATTTTAGTTGTGAATATTATTACATTCCTAGGATCAACCATTATAATCATATAACTTGTTAATACATTATAAAAGTTAGCCATAATGGTCATATGTCCTATTACTTGTTTGCCTATGTCAACTACTATAATGGTATGTAATTACTAATATTACATGAAATGTATTAATTGGATGAAATACCATGATGTCTTTACATTACATATCATTATTAAAATGGTAATTAATTTCATCGATATTATTTCATTATTTATTTCATCTTAATTTTTTAAACAAGTGTTGTCATTTTTCCACGAAAAGAAATAATAGGAAAACTTGTGCAATTTGTTTTTGTGTTTTTACATATGTTAATTAAATTCCACTATTTTTTCTAATTAAATGGAAATAAATACCAAATTTTTGAAACCACAAGGGTGGAAATTAACAAGTCTAGTAAGTCATAAGTATCAATCTAAGGGGAAAAAAAAAAGAATGTGACTTTCATTTGAAATTAAATTGGAATTTGATTTAAGGATCAAAAAAAACTTGGGGATCAAACCATCAAGATACAAACTTGGATGTGAAAAGGTTATTTCCTCTTTTTAAATAAAAAAATTTGGTCCTCCAACTAGACCTTTCAAGAAAACCCATTGCAAGATTTGCAACAACAAAAAAGATGAATACTCTTTCATTATATTCCTTCAACATAACACAAGAAAAGAACTTAATGAAAACATAGGAACAATAGTTCTTGTAGGTTTTTTGTGACAATTGTTGTCCAACTATGAGGAGTTTTGAGAGCTCATAAGGTGTCAAATTCATCAACATCATTCTTGGAGCAATTGATTCTAGCAATTTTTGCAATGATTTTTTCCAAATCAAAAGGTTTTTGAAAGGTTGAAAAGAGTCATAATCAACAATTTATTCTTTCCACAATTTTTCTCCAAATTTGAGGAGGTCCAAATGAATAGAACAAGATGATGAATGTATTGGGTAACTTATGTTTAAATGGTGTACGTTACAAGCTTGTGCACTGTGTTATTAAATACATACCATGGGTGTTTTGAGACTGCATCACAAGTAAACTCTTGAGGCTATTATAGCACAATGTACACCTATTTAATCACATTTATCTAAAAACATTCATAGTTTGATTTGCCAAACAATCTTCAAAGAGGTATGGGATATGATATAACATTTTTCACCTCATTATGAATGATGAAGTGCAAGAGCAAACATAATTCAATTAATGTGGGGACACACATTTTTAAAAAAAAAAGTGATTTGAGTAAAATGTAATCCATGAAATATTTACACATACCACCATTGTGTTGATGTGATCTCAATATGTACAATTAAAAAAAAGGATATGATGTTTTTGTGTATTTATTTGAGCTACAAGAGGGGTAGAGGTGTATGTTTTTTAGAAGTCTAAAATTTAGTGATTAAGTTTAAAGGATGTCTACAAACCTAACCAATCTTCCATGAGGTTTGGAATTTGATGTAACCTTCTTCAATTCATCACAAATGATAAACACAAGAACCAACACCAAACATTTTGTTACTTGGGGACATAAATCAAACGTGCAAACACATTTTGTTGGTTATGATTTGAATAAAATCCAACTTACAAAGTAGTCGCCCATACTACCATTTTGTTTCCTGTGTTGATGTAGTATCAACATATAGGATTAGAAAATGATGTGAAATTTTGTGTGTTGACTTGAGTTATAGGTTTGGTAGTAACATATGTTTATTAAAAAAATTAGAATTTTGTGATCAAGTTTATAGGAGGACAAACTTTCAATGTAAGAACCCAACTTTTAAGGTTATACCTTGTTTGAAATGGGTCTTATGTCATATAACAAATTGACTTAATTTTCATATTGGACTAATTGTGGTTGAATCATGCACATAGATGAGTATTAAGAAAATTGCCAAATTGTCCAATGGAAGAGACAATCATTAGCCACAATATCCAAGTAGGAAAAACAAAACTTGCTTAACATGGGTGATGTGCATGTATCACCCAAGAAATAACCTTGATACTATTGAGTTCATTGATCTTTTGAAATTTTTATGATGTTTTCATCACCCAAATATGGTCATCAAATTTGGTTGAAGAAGAATGTGAAGTTCTAGGTTTTATCTGGGATTATTGTCTTGTGTTTAAAGCCTAGAAGATTCAAGTTGGCATTAATGTGGGATGACTTGCATATTAGGTAACAAAACATGATGTGGCAACTATAAATGATAATTTAGATCTAACCATTTTAACATTTAATATTTGGTGTACATCAATTGTAGCATTGAAAGTTGATGTAGACAAACACAATGTTACACATTGCTTCACATGATGTTGATTGAGCAAATATGATAAATATGAAACATGTAAGACCACTTATTTTAACAATAAACAAGTAGAGAAAATAAATTAAATGCATTCAATTTTGAAATTTGATTTACATGTTTATGGGCAACTCTTGACAAGAAATCCATTGAAATTAGTGAAGGCACTAGATGTTGCATTGATTTGAAGGAAATTAACAAATTAAGTTAGCGATCTATCCAAGACCTATGTGTATTTTGAAACTAAATTAGTTTTAATTGTGGGCATTCATGTATTAAGTTAATTGACATTTTCAAATTTGTAGTAACCTCGTCAACCCAATAATTAGACAAAAGATTACAAGATAATCATCCTTGGTTTGAATGGTGGCAAGGTTGATGGCAAGGTGGTTTTGATGGACCATGTGGATGTGAAAGTGCTGGAGGTGTTTATGCCCAACATTGTGATTCCATTTTGTATGCTAACAACTATACCATGTCAATTCATTATGATAGGTCCTCAATAGGGGCTATCATCTTTGGTCATCAAAGTTTTTTAAGTTTGTTAAAATTTTAAGGTGATATGTAAATCATGAATGTTCAATTTAGTTGGATTGAACACCAAGAAACTTCACATTGATGAATAATGGTCAACATTCATGCATGACAAACTATGTACTCAAACATTGGACTTCAAGACATTGTGCATGAGTACACAATCTCTTGTTGGTTTGATGTATGCAAATTTTGTTTAAGGATT
>Ga0209208_10003717_pt1 | contig 21834 bp, 18 predicted proteins | sample S1TSphfallax_3_FD_187694 | JGI IMG/M metagenome (GOLD analysis project Ga0209208, IMG submission 187694) | Host-associated microbial communities from peat moss isolated from Minnesota, USA - S1T2_Fd - Sphagnum fallax MG (SPAdes) (version 2) | ecosystem: Host-associated > Plants > Peat moss >...
CCTCCCCCCCACCTGCAGGCACATTATCAAACACACCCATCTATTAGAGAATTATAAAATTGCTGGAACCTCAGAAATGTTTTATAGTATATTTGCAGGGGTCTTGCAACCAAGGAGCTAGAAGGTCAGTTTCAGTTTCCTCTCAAAACACTAATGAGAGATCTACAACTAACAAAAAATACAGAACCCCAATAAATTCCTGTTGAATAGGGTTTAGGGTTAAACCCTAAATCCTAAACCCGAAACCTGCAAAGGACAGTGATATGTTACCTCTCTTACGTAATCAAGTCCTTGCATAGACTCTTCTTCTTTGTGTTTGCCGAACTTGGAAATGTAAGGTTGTTGAAACAAAACTGGCTTGGGAAGAGCAGAGTGATTGATTTTCCCTGAGTTAGTCAAGGGCATGGCTTTCAACCGGATAAATTGCTGAGGAATCATCACTGCAGTTACCCTTTCTTTCAACCACCATATCAAAGATTCTTCCAAAGACATCTGGCCTTCATGTGTTGCAAAATCACCAGAAACCATGGAAGTGGCCTCCTTGGAGCTGTTGGATAGAACTGTATCATCAGGTATGACAACATAAGCAACCAGACCAGCCTTGCTGTTGGCTCCAAGAATGACCAAAGAGACTGCAGCCTGATCTACTTGTGGGTGCTGCTCCAAGATGAATTCAATTTCTTCCAATGCTATACGGTGCCCATGAATCTTGATCTGCCGGTCTTTCCTCCCAAGCAGGGCAATGCTGCCAGTTAATAATCTCTTTGCCATATCTCCTGTTTTGAATACTCGTACCCTAGTGTCTACTGGTGTGGATCCAATCACACCCATAGCATTTAGATCCAACCAATCCTTTTCCTGGGATAGATCCATGAACTTTGAACAGGTCGCTTCAGTATCATCAAAATAACCATTTGCTACACCTACACCACCCACCCAGAGTTCACCCTCCTCTCCAGATTCTGCCAACCTGCCGTCCTCCAACACAATACAGAGCCAATGGCCATCAATCGCCTCTCCAATTGGCACACTGTTCAGTTCATGTGCTGCATCCAGAACCTCAGGTCCTTTTGATGAGGAGGACAACCGATCAAAAGTTGGGCACTCAAAGAAGGTGCAGTCCCCTGAGAGCTGACCATCCAGATTTGCAAGCATCACTTAATTGATGTCTCCAAATGGGTTCACATACTTGGAAATCTCCAACCAAACAAGCACCTCCAGATATGAGAATCCAGGCAACGACTATGGAGCATGCATGTAAACACACTCTATGGAATTGAGTGTTGGTAGGACAGGTGAGAGACTCTACCTCTGTGCTGCCATAGAGATTCAAAATGGTGGTGCATGGCATTGCACTTGCAAGATCTTTCCAAAGCTGGACGGAAAGGAGCTCACCACTTAGAATCAATAAACGCAAGGTGTCTGTCAGAGCCTGGCCATCTTTACCTTCTACTTGCAAAGCTGGAAGCAGCAGGTGCATCAATGACGGCACTGCTGTCATTTGTGTTACACCATATGCCTGCCAAACATGGAGCAATGGTCTTTTGTTCCCATTCAAGAAAGTTCAAATTCAGGTGCATTCACAAGCAGAAAAAAAATAGGAAATTGATGACAACAAACCTTGACAAAGCTTAGTAAAGAAAGAGGATTCTCTTTGCATGTCTCTGGAGAAGGAATAAGCAAGGGTGTGCCTGCAAGGAGAGGGCCAAAAGCCTCTGTCAGATGATCAACAAAACCCACTGAAGACTTGAAACATGCCAAATCATTTCTCTGGTAGGGGTATGCCTTCTCCATCCATTGCAGCCGATTCATGAGGCCTGCATTTTGCACCAAGCAAAGCAGATCAGAAGAGCTACAAGTGTGTCTGTATAAAGTAGCACCTGAACAAGCCAAAGAGACACACCTCACAGACACAGAAGGAAGCAAAGAAATTCTACCTTCTTCTGTACCACAAACTCCTTTTGGGGTACCAGACGAGCCAGAAGTGTACAGTAGGTAGCAAAATGTGCGCTTCCCAGTACAATGCCAAGTTTGTGTGTGCACATGTTGTCCCGCCTTCTCATCGGTCTTGATCCATCCTTCCTCCAGCCACAAGACAGTACAGCTGGAAGAAGCATCTAATGCATCAGCAAATTCCATTGCTGTCATGTGAGGTGCCCATTTCCGGTGCCTGCAACCGAGAATTAGAGAGGCCTTTGAATGTGTCACCACAGTCTTGAGCCTCTCTAGAGGCCAGGAGGGATCCAATGGGACAAAGGCAGCTCCTGATCTCAGAACTGCCAATACAGCCACCAAATACTCTGCTGACTGGACCATCCATATTCCCACTATCTTTGGTGATACAGAAACTATGTTGGGGTGGAGCTGCTGCTTCTCAGGCTCTGCCAAGAGATTGGATAGATGAGATGATGCACGATCTAATTCAACCAGAGTGGACCTATGTAAGGCCTGCACCATAAACCCTAACCCTAAACCCATTGCCACCTTAGCAAAGCACTGATACCCTAAATCACTCGTGCAAAGTCTGTATCACCGGGAAATGCACTTGGCGTGGAAAATATCGCGGCAGAAGATGACAAGATCTCTAACCCACAACACGAAATTCACAAACAAATTCAAGAAATATTGCTTTTCCGTCTCACCTTCTTCTTCTTCTTGCGAGCTACCAGGAGTGGGTAGTCCCAGTCTTCGAACTAGAAGACAACCCAATGATTCCACAGCGACTCGAAGCTCGTCGTAGCTATATACAACATCCATGGGGAAAACCGGGACGACGCCACCATCGTTCTTCCCTAATTGAACCGTGGCTGTTATTGTCGCTTGCACGTGTTCCTCGCACTCTCGCTGCAGCTGCTGATCATGGACATGAGACACTGATGATTCCCGAGGGGAGAAGAAGGCGTGGATGATTGCAAGGTGATTCGGGAGGCGAGCCGCAGTGCGCAGGAACCAATGCAGCAGACAGCAAGAGGACGCCATCGCCATGCAACAGCGAACAGTCTGTGTCTGTGCTCTAAAGCTCCTCACACAAACCCTAATTCACTGCCACAAATTAGGTCAACACAAATGTGGGTTTGGGGTGGGCCCCAGTGTTGGGGGCGGGTATTTGATTTTGGAAATGCCAGCCGGTTATATACACGAGGTCTTTTTTTTAATATTTAAATACCAGCTGGGGCCAGGTGTAAATTTTTTTTTCACCTCCAAAGAACCGTCGGATTGGGGTCTTGGAAATTTTCATTTCAAACTGTTATAAACCAGTTGCAGATATTTCATTGACAAAAAGGCGGGTATTATGCTTGGGTCTTTAACAAACACCTTGTCCAATATCATTATTGGTTTTTTTTTTGGGGTCAAATATTATGTTCTTAAATTGAAAATCACATTACTCAAACAAAACCTATTTATTTATTTATTTATTTACTTATTTATTCATTTATTTATATATATCACCTATTCTACAAAGATATCCATGCATATCCATGCACATCTAGTTAGTTAAACAAAAAACATTATGCAACATGAAACACAAAAGCAATTGACATAATAAAGTTTCATTTGGTTTATTGTTTATTACAAGTAAAAGTACAAAAGTTATAAATCAAAGAAATAATGGCTAAAACAAGGAAAGAAGAAAGGACTTTATAAGTGACCCAAAATCAAAATTATTATTATTTTTTCTTTTTGGTTTCATTGGATGTGGTTCTAACTTCTTATAGCTCATCTTCTTGCCTCGCACAAACATACCCATGTCACATCTCACACAAAACAAAAGACATATTTCTAATTCATGACTTTAAGCTCCCAACTTCCAACCCTCATTCTAAACATTAGACACGATAGAAAAAAAAGGAAAAGACCCAAATGTTAATGGGTATCTAAATTTTGAACTTTCAACTTTCAATGTTTGTGTTTGACTCCAAATGTAGTAACACAAAAAAATGTAATAAAAGAGTTTCTAAATTTTCTAAACTCTCAACTTTGAGTTCCGTTGAAAATGCAAAATTACATTCACATGTTAATAGGCCTTTTAAGATTTACTATCTACAAGTTTTGTCCTTAAAGTTCCAATCAAAATTCATAAACATACAAGGAGTTGATGGGCCTTCTACCTTTAAAACATTCCATTCAACATGCAAAATCATGCAAGAGGTCAATGGGCCTTTTAATGTTTAAAATCTAAGTTTATCTTTAAATGTAAAACAACAACAAAAGCTTGTTGGGCCTTCAAATTTTGTAGGTAAAGTTCCATTTTGAGTCCCACCCACAATGCAAAACCACATAGGAGGTCAATGGGTCTTTTAAAATCTAAACTTTCAACCTTAACTTCAATTCAAAATTAATCATTCCACTCAAATGTTACTAGGTTTTCTCATTTTTCACCTCTCAATCAAGATCCCCATTCAAAATTAAACAACCATGAAATCATATCTTATCAAAAAAACTTACCCATAAACTTTCATATTTGATTTCACAAGACATCCATGTATATTGTAACCCTAACACATGCACAAATCATCATCTTCCAAAATTCACCTCATCAAACACATATGATAGATTGCAATTAAGATTTACAATAAAATTTTTGTCAACAACTATAGTACAAGCATTTGCCATATTTATTCTAAAAACGCAATACCACAAAAATATATTTAAAGCTTTAAGATTACCATCACCAAAGAATCAAGATTTCTTGCATGAAAAGGTTGTATGAAAACAACAACACTGTATAGTTGTTTAATAATGGAAAAGATTGTCTTTGTTCTAATTTGGCTTGCATGAATGCCTAATATCAATCTTGTTAAAACATCAATCCCATGGGAATTTGTGTTGTTATGTGCCCCACTAAGTTAAAAACACATTTGTAATTTTCTACATTAACATGATAATGGCGAAGCATATCATGAGTTTCTTGCCATGAGTCAAGTCTCACTGTGATTACATTTGTCATCGAAGTTTGGAACAAATCCTCATCGTCCACCAACTGTGAATCATCCACTTGAAGATCTTCAACCACGATTGGCATCAAAAACTTGTAGTAGTCAACAAAGGTGGTAGTAGGTAACCATCATATACAACAACCAAGATCAATGCATTCTCATGGATGACATAACTCATGACCAAGTGCATGGTCTTGATTTGGGATTCAACATCAACACTAACATGTTATGTCTTTTCTTCCTATATCAAATTGATGCATAGAATAAATAAAGGGGTGAAAAACTATTAGTATTTAACTAACCATGTGCTTTACAATTTCACCAATTGTTCATTAAATACATTTGCATTTTGGGTTAACTTGGCTATCAAGAATAATTTGGTAAAAAAAATCAACCTAAAGATCATGGCATGCATATATAAAAAATTGCAATGCATTTGCAAGGAACCAATGACCACAACTTCAATTCAAGACACCGTTAATCACAATTAGTGACAATGTTTTGACCATTGCTTCACAAATTACTAAAGTTCTTAAAAAAGGCATGTGACTTTGTAATGCCATAGACTATCAATTACAACACATAACAATGGTTAATCAGAATGTTAAAGCATCTTGAAACAATAATAATCCACTTCTAAATTTGTAATGTCAATTAAAAAAACCAAAAACATCCAAATAATATGAAAATGAAACCATCATGCATGGAACATTGAGAAACAACATATTAGCCTCCTTATTTCCCACAAGTTTGAACCACCCATAAAACACAAGGGCAAAAGTGCAAAAGGAACCTTTTGTTATTTTGCTTCCACATTTACACCCTTTAAATTGGATGGTAGAACATTGCACTTGAGAATTTGCATTTGTCCTTGTAATGTCAAAGATCTTTTGATTACATGTGTTTTTAAAAATATCTAAGACCACACAACCATGGTTGCCTAAACTTGATTTAAACCCACATCATACATTAGATTTTGAAGATTCCATTATAAAATTTTCCTACACCATTGTAGGATTTGATTGTCATGGCACCTAAAAAATTGATTTTGTTAAAGCAATGAAAGTCTACTAATGAGCCAATCATAATGTCAATTTTTTTCTTACAAGAACCAAATCTCTCTTCACCTTCCAAGCCCATTATTTTACTATGCATATGACTATTAAAAATAAAACTTGTAATAACTTGTGCTATTTTTTGGGGTCACTAGATTTTTGTGTAGCTTTTAAATGCAAGTTTGTTTGATTCAATCTTGTTCATTTTAATTTACCCATCAAATGAAATATATACTAAGTTTGTTATTCCAAAGCCCTAATAAAATCATCAATTGTGGCATCAAAAAGGCCTTTGTATTTTTTGTTAGATTGCTACAACCAAATGTTTTTAATCATCTCAAACAAGTTACAAATAAGCATGTTGGCATCTTCATCAATTGTTAAACCCTACACATATGTAAGTGGCAAAAAATTACAAAATTATATTACATGGGTATGACATATAACACCCTTCACATTAATCATGTGTTGTACAACAAAACTTGGTTCATGAAAAAAGAAGGAAACAAATGAGAAAAAATCAAAGTACTTAATGAACAAAATTGCCCCATTACTCCACTCTAAAATGCCAAAAGGATAGCCAATGGTTGAGTTCTTCAAGCTCATGTCCTAACACTATTCCAAATGATAGCCACTAAGACCACACCACCTCATAGTTTACATTGGTTCCAACAAACGTTTTTGAATTTTTGTAATTGTTGCATATTTCCCTGTGTCTAGCTACAAATGTGGCACTTGAATAAGTTTATTGGTGTGGATATCCATAGATTAAGCCCAATGGAAAAAACAAGTTTTTTCTCTATTGTGCAATGGTTGCAAAGGGTCTCAAGATAGGCCAAACCATTAAAAGAAAATTGGGTTTTTGTGACCAATCAATTTGCATCTACTTGTAACTATTTGTCGTTTGCAACTATCATTGGTTATCTCTTCAACTACTTTTTCCATTTGGTTGTGCTTACAACTATGTTGCAACTACCTTGCAACTAAATATTTTTCATTCTTCCATTTGAATAATGTTTAACATGGTTTTCATCCAAGAAGAGCCATTTATGGTCAATTAGTTGCAAATTTGGTCAAATGAGTTGCAAACCTATGTGCATTCAAAATGTATTTTGAGTATTCCAAGGTGTGTGGATTTATAATACTGTATAATATGTATTATATTCAATAATACATGGGTGGATACTAAGATAATCATGGGTATATGAGGGGTGATGTATAATATTTGTATTTTTTTACATAAATTATTATTATTATTCAGTCATAAAAGAAATTCCAATTATTATAATAAGATTAATTATAATAATTTTGTAATTTATAATGGAAATTTAGTATTTTTATTTTATATTTTATATTTAAAATCATAACATTTATAATAATTTTATTGGAAAAATGTTATTTTATGTAATTATTGTAACTAAATTACACCAAGTTATTGAACTTATTATATATAATCACTTATTTAAAATAGAAATGTTAAAATATTGTTATAACATAAATTTTTGCACTAATTAGTAACTTTTTAAATAATAATAATTAATTACACTAAAATCGTTGTAATTATTTTATTAATATGTTAATTAAATAAGTGGCATAATTTAAAATTAAACCTAATTAATTATAACTTTTAACTTTTAAATAATTATTTTCCAAAGTTATTTAAATGTTTGTAGTAATTTTAGTGGAAAAAAAAATTTAATGTAATTATTATAATTCTATGATTGTATTACAGTAAATTAAAATATTAATTCATTTTTTAATATACTAAATTGCCTTGAAGAATAATTTCCCTAGGGAACAAGTTCTTCAATGTTTGATAAGAAAACATAAAGGGTAAAATTTGTCCAAATAAAACGTTATTTATGTCATTGGAAAGCTTTAAAAACATAAATACCTCAAATGATCTTGCATTTCAATTTGAAGCTATAAGGTAAAAGTCATGATGAAAAAAATTAAAGGTCAAAATTTCCAAGTTGTTTTTTCACTCGTAAAAAAAGGGATTAATTTGTTTCAATGAACAATTTCCTCCAAGAGAAAAGAATTATGTTCCCCTGGGGAGCAAGTTCCCAAATGACCATTCAAGGAAATTATTTAAATTTTTCAAAAAAAATTAAGAACCATGATTATATTTCACAACTAAGCATGGATATTTCGATAACTACCATTACAAGCCCTAACAATTGTTTTGATACATGTTTGGGGTTTAGTGCAATTTCTAATATTGTAACCTAGGATCAACTTCCACATTGACAATATGAAGAATTCTTTTTTTTTAATTCTTTTTGTTTAAAATTTTATTTTTGCATGATATACTATGATATTTTTATATCATACTTGTGAAATTATTCAAAATATCACCTATAATAATTATGATGGTTTTCCACACATTAATTTCATATTTCACAAAAAAAATCATTTCATTATTTTAAAGATCATATAATGATGAAACTAACTGTAAGGAAAGTAACTGCCTAACATTGCTTCAAACATAACAACAAATAAAATAAGAAACATTGCATGAAGTTCCCAATAAAATGAATTCATAATAACAACATAGTGATGAACATATTTTTAAATGTGGGATTGAATGTTAACATCATAACTACAAGTTATAATCAACTTCTTCAAACTCACTCGTTTTTTGAAAAAATCCATGGCATGTGTAAACATTACCAAATTATAATCTTCCATATATTCCTTATAAATGTTTATTGCCTGTTTGAGCAATGATTTTTTAAAAACATTCTTCGCATTAACCAATTGCCATGTTGTCCATTCATTTGTTTTGTCAATTACCCTTTTCCATTTTGTTCCCCATGTTTTGATTTCCAACAAATGTTGAAAGGGGTTTAATCTAATATCATCTTTCGAATATTCCAACGATTTTTTGTCATTTTGCAAATTATATTTAGTATGTTTGAAATTAATGTGTATTCAATTATTGATTCCAAAATGTTGGTGTGACATTTGGTGTCAATTTTCTCCTTTCCATTGTAGAATAAAGGTTTTAGGTTTCATGATTGCAAACACATGGTAGAGGTAGAAAATATTTAGTTAAACAATAAAGGTGGAATAAATACAACTTCAGATTTAGATCGTGAAAACTAAAAGGGGGAAATTACAATTTGATTGTACAAGTTACAAGAATGGTGTTAAATGCAAAAGGTTGAAAATGTGAATGAAATAACAAATAAATTGAAATGGTATAAATAATGTAAAATGTAAATGGCTATTTGGTATTGTCTCAATTCCTCATGGGCACATGCCTATTTGTGGTGCGTCACTAGGTTTATAGTTAGGCATTGTTTCAATTCTTAATGGGCACATGCCTTTTAGTGGTGAATGGGTAGAGTATGGATTGGCAAATATTTATTGGTGGTTCAACAAGTTTATATGCCATTGATCTAGATTTGGTTTTTAAATTTAAATGGTTTAGATGTTACAAAAATTCATATTAAGGAAATATGAAGTATAACTTGAACTATTGCATTAGCATTTCATGTGTTGTATGTTTCGACATAAGACAACATGAAATCATTCCATCTTGTTTATTTTGTTCAGTTTTTCGTAGTAACTTTGTTAACAACGTTTATTTGAAAATTCATCCATTTAATTTATCATTCATTTTGTTCATATAAGAAAATCATTCATCCATGACACATGTCAAAATATTCTTTCATGCCACCAAATATTTCATCCTATGTGTTAATCAATATTTTGTCGACGTCAACATGATTTTTTGAAACTATTTCCTTGAGCTCATTTGTTCATGTTCATGCGCTCATCACTCATGTTCACACATTCACAAGATAACATCCCTGATTAAATTTGAAACCTTACAACTTTAGCTACAAGTCAATTTGTATGGATCATGCACTAATATGAAAATGGGGTGTAGTTCACTAACCTAAATCACCATGGGATTTTTAAAGTGAAATAGGTCTATTGCACCTTTGTGATTCCCCTTGGTTGAAATCATTTCACTATAAAGTCATTATGTGAACATCATGTTTCATTACTAATTGATATAATTCATTATTATAATTTATTATGGTAAATAGGTTTTTTTTTTTTTTTTTTTTTTTAAATGCCATAGACCACTTTAGGTTACACCCTATGTTATTTTATGTTACCTTAGTTATTATAACTTATACCGTAAACTATTATAGGTTATTTTATCTTAAAGTATCCCAATTTATTACAAACTTTATATTTTAAGTTATTTTAAACTAAACTAATCAATTAACCCAAGATTATATTTTAGGTTATTTCATTTTAAGTTAATATATATGTTGTTTCAAATTATACCTTAGGTTATTCAATGTCATTTTACTTTATGTTATTATAAGTTATTTTACCCTAGAATATAATAATTTAAAATAACATAAACTATAATATAATGACCGAAGGTGAAAATGACATATAAAAAAATTCACATAAAAATTTAAGGTGGAATAACCTAAGGCACAATGATATAAAATAACTAATAATAACCTTGATAAAATAGCCTAAAATAACCAAAAACACCATTTGCTAAATTAAGTAACAATAGTTAACAAAATAACCTACAACAAAATAGTCTAAAATAATTAAGAATAACTTAGAATAATCAAGAACAACTTACAATCGAATAACAAATAATAACTTAGAATAAAATAATTAATAATAACTCATGATATAATAGCCAACAATAACCAAGATTAACTTATGATATATAGTTTAGAACAACCAATAATAACCTATGCTAAATAACATTGAAAAATTAAAAATAACCTTGATAAAATAGCCAAAAAAATATATGTTAAATAATTTAGAATAGCCAACAACTTATGATAAAATAACTAACAATAATGTATGATAAAATATTTAAAAATAACATATGGTAAATAACCTAAAATAACCAACAATATCCAATGATAAAATAACAAAAAATAACTTAAGATAAAATAACTTATAATATCCAACAATAACTAACAATATAATAACCAATCAAAGTTTAAGGTAAAATAACTTAAAATAGCTAATAATATCTTATGATAAAATAACCAATAATAAATAATTTAAAATATCCAAAAATAACATATGATAAAATAATCAACAATAGTCTATTATAAAATAACCAATAATAACCAACAATAATTTATGATAGAATAATTAAAAATATCCTATGGTAAAATATTTGGAATAATAAACAATATCAAATTATCACAGATGCCAATGCCATGGGGTTTAGTTTTTTGAATGTTCATCCATAACTTATATTGAATTTATACCTAACTCTTAGTTTAATTTTACTTAACTGTTAATTAAATCATAGTTCATTTGTAGTTAGCTTCTAATTAAATTTTAGTTAAGTTTTAATTAATTTGTAATCAACTTCGAATTAAGTTTTAGTTAACTCCTAATTATCTCCTAATCAATTTCGAATTAAATCTCAAGTAACTCCCTGTTTAGTCCTAATTCAGTCCTAATTGATTTTTAATTAAGTTTTAGTTAATTCATAGTTGACTTTTAGTTATGAAGGTTGTCAAGAAATTTTTTTATTCGATGCACACATAAAAACCTCCTTAAAAGCTTATTTGAGTTAGGTCTTCAAAGGGGTATAAGTAGAAGTAGGACCCTTCATTTCCTTTAGTTTATTCAACGTTAATCTTGTGCACAATCTTGCACAATAATTTTGTCATCTTCATTTCATGTTCATGTTTGCATATGTGGATGTAGTCATGCTAATAGACATTAAAAGTAATCATAACCATTATTTAATTAAATGTTTTTTACACCAAAAATTTTTTTAAAGAATTTTAACTTGAAAATAAGTTAATTTTTTTGCACATTATCAAATCTAATATCTTATTCTATAAATTTTCAAAATATGAAATTATTTCATTAACATTTGGACGTTCAAAAGTAATATAAAACACCTTGTAACCATTGCTTTTAAACAATAAAAGGATTTGTAGAAGGATTTGGAAAACTTTGAAAATGACATATTTTTGGGAAAATCTTAACATAAACCTTAACAAAATAGTACATTTTTTTTAAAGATAAAAAAAAAATTGAAATTTTTTCTCAAAAATAGTCTCCAAAAAACAATCATGTAAGGGGGTGCCAATGGTTCTTATTAGCCCATTTGCACCCATGTAGCATAAAAGAAATCCATTTTCATGTTTGTCTTGCACATCTTGTGTTTTTGTTTATGAATCACATAATCTTATTTTGTTCATTGTTTGAAAGTTAGACTTAAACGTTTCCTTTAACTTTTGTTTTTATGGTTTTTCATGTCATTGACAACTATGGTAAAATAACTAAAAATAACCTATGATAGAATAGACAACAATAACCTATGATAAAATAACCAAAAATAACCTATGGTAAATCATTTAAAATAACCAACAATATTTTATGATATAATAACCAATAATAACTTATTGTAATATGATTTAAAGTAATTAACAATAACATATAATCGAATAATTAATAATAGTTCATGTTAATATAACCTTTAATATCCAACAATAGCTTATAATTAAATAATTAACAATAACTTATGGTAACATAACCTATAATAAACAACAATAGTTTATAATAGAATAACCAGCAATAACCTATGGTAATATAACCTATAATAACCAACAATAGTTTATAATTGAATAGCCAATGGTAGAATTGATGCGCCTCCAAACTCTTTAAGAAACCCAAAAATGGGTCCTAAAGTGACACATCGAAAAAATAAAAAAATGGGGGCACATTTCCTAACTTGCAACATTTCAGGGGTAGACGGGCGTGTTGGAGCTTTAAGATGGGATTAGGACAAACTCACAAACAAGAGTTCAAAATGAAATCAATTTGCACAACCAAGGAAAGAAGGCGATTAGTGCAAATTGAATGTAAGTGGTGCGACAAATTTAATAAACTAAACTTCAAACACAAGCTTTGCACAACACACAACCTTTGTGAGGAAGCACCATTCCCTTCCCTAGAGTATATTTTGTGACTTTCCATGGGGCTACATCAAAATGACCATTTTTTCCAAAATTGGTATTATTATTATCCCAAAACTTTGAATGTTCATATTTTCTTCAAAATAAACATTTTTGGAGCATATGAAGGCATTTTAAGCTTTGATTAAACTATGTAATACACCATTGAAAATATCTTTTTAAGGGCCATATAAATGGATTTGTGGTTGGGAATCAAATTCTCAATTTGATTTTTAGCCTTTCTGTTAATCATACTCCATTCATGTCAAATCTAAATGAATAATTCAAAGGCACTTTAAGCATCTACAATTTAAAACCTCTCCAATGGTATCATGGGGACTCAATTTGGTATTTGTTTACCCTTACAACCAAGTTTTTTAACATTCAAGACTCTCGCACTAGTGGAATTCCCAAAGTGGGAGTGCACTTGGGAGTCATTGGGTTCCATCTCTTACACTTTCCCCCATTTGTGAGACTGTGTTTCACACCTAAACACATTTTCTTAGCCTCATGCGCCTTTGCATTCCACATTTAATTGCAAACCCGATGTTAAGGTTGTGACAAAAATAGCCAATGAATTGTTAATAATTACCTAGGGTGAAAACAAAATGTAAATAATAATATGCGATGACCAAAAAAATCATTCATTTACACTTGCACTCTAGGTTGGTGGCAAGGTGTTTAGATGGGTTAGGTTTTTAACTTAGGTTAGGTAGCCTAATGAAGGTTCCTAGGTGCTTAACTTAGGTTTGTAATTAATTACTAGTGAATTTATTATTGATGATTTAACTGTTATTGAATTTGATTAATTATTAGTGAAATCAATCAATTATTAGTGAATTCACTTGTCCATAGTAACTAGTCCTTGTTTATTAAAAGGTTGTTTGCTATCACCATTGTAAATAACTCCATTTCACTCAAAATTTAATGAAACATATGTGAACTTGGACACATATTGGTGTAATGATTAGGCATATTATTATAGTTCATCCATTTTTGGATTTTTAATGGCAAGTTTTTAGTGATTACTTTCCAATCCCTCAACTTAATGACCTATTTGCAATGATTTTGAATAAGTTCACATGATTCACATAAGTTATAATGATTGTTTTCCTTGGGTAATTATTTTCCCTGATTAATTTTTAATGTTTTTGAAAAGCTAATTTCTAATGATTATTTTTGGTTTCTAAGCCCAATATTGATTTCCAATGATTTTACATAAGCTCATTTCCAATGATTATTTTCCATGAATGATTTATAATGATTTCCATAAGGTGATTTCCAATGACTATTTTCCACAATCCCTAAACCCAATGATTGATTTCTAATGATTTTGTAATAGCTCACTTCTAGTGATTGATTTCTAATGATTTTGCAATAATCCATTTCCAATCTCTATAGTCCAATGATCGATTTCTGATGATTTTCCACTTCTCCATTTCCAATTAATTTGTAAGAATTCATTTCCAATTATTATTTTGAAAATTTAGAGAGGAATTTGTGTAGGGGTTTGAATGTTCATGGTTTGTATGGTTGAAAGGATGGCAAATTTCATGGCAACCACATTGGTCATTGGGTGTGAAAATTGGATTGAAATGTAACAATTTGAATTTGTGGTTTATGCATAAGATGTACAAAGGCACCCTAGAAAGATAGAACACCTAGGTAAATAATGGAATCCTTTCATTTCAACACCATGGTTGTTTTTTACAAAGTGCATTTGTAACATATAGCACAAGTAGGAAATAAGTTGCTTAGGTGATCCTCAATGTAGTCTAAATAAATGTGTGTGTTGATTACCAAAAATATAATCAATTCATCAATTATGAAGGAGACATTTTATGGATGGGCTAAATGACACTTTGAAGGAATTGAAAATTGAAAACTTTATGAAGAGGGGTCAAAAAGAATAACATTTGAATTTGATGATATGCTACAACACCTCAAAGTGACATATAGTCATACTTATCAGAATGTCTTGAAAAGATGTCACAATATGATGGATGGTGTGCCCTACCTAGGCCAACAACCCTTAATTTTAGCTCCCTTGAACTTGAAGGTTCTACATCTATCCCTAATGCATATATAGATTCTAGATTGCTTATAAGCCATGTTGGTGAACAAATGATGACCAAGGCAAAAATGTTGCAAAACCAATTTAAAAACATGGTAATAATGGCATTTCATTATGCCTCCACCTCCAAGGTTTGGGATTTTTTTTAATGGGCAAGGTGGAAATTGATAATGACGTCCATACACCTCTTATGTAGGAAATTAGTCAAGATAGTTGTGATTTGGAATAGATGCGTAAACTTGGGTTGTGTGGAATTAAACCTTTTCATGAGACATTTCCATTTTTTCTTTAGCCCACCAATCCCCCCACTTTAGTGACATTAAAAAACATGCATGCATTTTATTGTATGTTTGCATTGCACCATGGTCAAAATTTGGTCTCAACTCCCATCATTTTATCCTATGCATAATAAACAATTTTCCACCCATATAGCCTGGATTTCCTAGTAGGTATTCAAAAATTCATCCCCATGGGTGAAGTATTGATATTAATTTTTATGCATACTCAAATGTCATAAAATGTTCACATTGTGATAAGAGCTTAGGTAGCCCATGTCTATATAAATGAACAACTTGTGATGGTCCAAAATGATCGTGTTGTTCATTGCATATATATTTTCTACCCATTAAACCATGTGTAATGTGCCTCATTTTGCCATGGCTTGTGGATTTCAATCAAAGTGCCAACAATGAACCCAATACACATGGGAAACTCTTGCAAATGTGTACTTAATGTAAACCTTTCAAGTGTGAGCCACTAGATTTCATAACCAAATGCATCGTTGATGCACAATGTAATGAACATGCATCATCACATAATGTCAATTTCGACTAATTCCACATGAAGGTGTCATATTTATTGACATTATCATGTTTCATGTAGAAAATGAAATTGAAAAAACAATATTTAGGTGTCAACTTGGATGGTATACTTGATATAATTGGTACTTCACATGGTATCATGTTAAATAGAGAAAAATTAGACCTAAAAGCCCTAATTTTAACCGCAAAAACCTAAACCTTAAATTTCAAATTTGAAAACCCAAGCCATAATCCCAAAATTTAAACCTTAATTACCAACTAATCAAACTTTAATTAAAGAATTGAAAACAAAAAAATCAAAATTTAAACCTTAAATTTTTTTTTAAAAACCCTAAATGAAAAAAAAAAAATTTGGCAAAAAACAGTAGACCCTAATTCTAAACCTTAACCTTAAAAACAGACCCTAAATACCACTAGACCCAAAACCTTAATGAAGAATTTGACAAAAAATAAAATTAGGGACCCTAATTATAAACCTTAACCCTAAAAATAGATCTTAAATACCATTAGACCCAAAACCCTCATGAATAATTTGACAAAAAATAACAAATCAGAGTTTAACTCCAAGTCCTAACCCTAAAAAAAACTTTAAATACCATTATACCCAAAAGTGTAAGGAATAATTTAACAAAAAATTACAAATTAGATCGCAACCCTAAAAATACACCTTAAATACCATTAAACCCAAATATTTAATGAATAATTTAATAAAAGATTACAAATTAAACTTAAACCTTAAATTTTAAAAAATACCTTAAATATCATTAGACCCAAAACCCTAATGAACAATTTGACAAAAATTATAAATGGGATCATAACCTTCAACCCTAACCTTAAAAATAGACCATAAATACCCTTAAACCTTAAACTGAAATGAAAAAATGAAAAAAAATGAAAAATGAAACCTTAATCCTAAACCCTAACGCTAAAAAAACCTAAAAAATGGTGAAAGCACACTAAGCCCCCCCCAAAATTGTAATCACATGTATAATATTTTTGCAATTAAAGTTTTTGGTAATGTATGGACATCACATTTTGGAATTTTTTGCTTGTTTTTTATTTGATTAATTTTAGACTTCATATAATCAATTATTTTGAAAATTTCAACAAACATTGAAAATTTTGAATGTATGGAATATGTTTTTGACAAAATATGCCCATCACAAAGTTTGAAAACTTGAATATATATTTCAAGACTAATGTTGTGGATCGAATTCTTGGGTATATTTTTTTATGGTGTATGATATTGATATACATCAATTAAATCTAGGATAATTTTGAAATTTAAAGTTTTTTGATGAAATTTCATTCATGAAATGTGTTTTTTTACATTTGTTTAGTAATGAATGCATAATCATATCTTAGTTTTAGGGGAAAAACCACTACCATATAAAGAGGATGAGATTTTATAGATGGACATTGCATTATTTTTTCAATTTTCTTTTCTTTGGTAATGTTTCATGAATCATAAACATGAGGCCTTATGGCCGTTGAAAAATTATAAGTTATATATTATTTGTATAATTGATTTTATTCAATCCTTCTCATCTAATTGAACCTTATGGTGGGACCATGGGGTCCCATCCAAACCCAGTTGTCGCATAAAGTTCGTAGTAACATCAATACAAGTCTAATTTAGTCGAGGAAGGCGGCAATCTACTGCACTCATCAAGATTTACACAACCAGCTAATCATTTTGAAATTGTAAGCTATTTTATTTTGTGGGTCATCCTTGCGAGTTAGTTATGGTTTGGGGGAGAAGTAGCGCATGATGGACTTCTGAGATGGCCCGACCTCCACCATCTTGACCTTCTTTGGGCAACCCAGCCTTGCCTTCACCACCATTGGTGTCGATTTGCCCATCGCATCAACTGCTAAATGTTGACGCGTGTTTTGGCATGTCACCGAGGCTTGATTTTGGTTCTATTCCGTCTAATCAAGTTGCGCACACAAAGTTAATGGAATTTCGGGATAGTACGGCAGGTCTTGGGGTGGAATCGAGAAGTTTTTCTTCCCTAGTGAAATCAACTTTTTGTTAGATAGGGTTAACAGTGGTGCAATTTGCCGTTGTATGGGAATTTGTGATGCATGTTCAATTATAATGATAACGGTTCCGAACAAATCAGACAAAATCGATCTCTTAATCATGTCCATACTTGACGCCTTGATCAGTGGGACGTACATAATCGAATTGTCTAGGGCTGAACTCAGCAATCTCATGTTCATGTGGCCCTGATCGAACTTGAAAAAATAGTTGAATGTATATCGAGTTGGAAGCTGATTGAAATGCTTCTTTAGGAATCGATCCCAACGGATGTAATAAGGGCATTAAGAGTCACGATGGTCAATAAACTTTGCGTTGACTCCTTTGACCTGGTTGACGGCCTTGATGATAACCATTGGAATGTAGAAGTTTTTACCCTTCATCACATTGCGACACCACGCGACGATTCGATCGACAGTGTTGTGGGAATGTTTAGGGATGAAGTAAATCAATATGACCTTAGTGTAGAATGTGATGGAGAGTAGGGCGAAGAACTGCATGACAAGTTGCAACTTGTTCTGCCCGATGTAGTTGTTGAGGATGACCACCAGGATTTTGGGCGTCGCTTGCTTGTGCTCAAGCATCGTCTTGAACTTATTGGAGTGGTATGTAAACTACAAGCTGCACAGTGCATCCACATCCTTGCCTTGCGCTTGTTCATCATAAAAGAGCACATCGGCGTTGTCGTTGGTAAGGTCAACAATAACAAAGTTTGAAACCATCAAATTGGAGTTAAAATAATCGACCGATGGCCAGGAATGCCCATAATGAGGCATGTTGAAGCTACCACCAAAATCCTCGATCTGAATCTGAATCGTGGGCACTGCGGTCATGGATGTCATGTCGATGTCACCAACATCATGAGCATGGTTGTCGTCATAACTATCAGGGGTGATAGTACATGGAACATGCTGATCAGGAACGTGTTGCTTGACAAAAGTTGACATTGTAAGGTGCTGGTTGATGGCGGCATCCATATGAGTCTGCTTTTTGATACAACACGACATCCGTCATTGGTGGATTCGATCTTGTCTTTGTACCTCTGATACAACTTTGTGAACGTGAGCTTCAGATCTAGAAGATGTTGCTTTGGGCGCCTGTGAGCGCAGGGGAAACCGTCCTTGACCTCCCAAGACTTCGCATTTGCCTTGATCATGTCTAGGTCGTTATCATGAAGTGCATGAGCAAGAATGCGTGGTGGACGGCAAGTGTGAAGTGTGTCGATACCATCTTATAGAACCTTATGCAATCAATTAATCTTTGAACCGTTGATGGGCAGGATGGCTCGAATATCATGTTTCAAAAATCCACTTTGGATCAAATTCATGATGATCGCTTCTAACTATTGCCATTCAGCACCAGCCCGATTCGTTTCCATAGACGCCCAATCGACACAAATTTTGTCGATCACATTTTGGCCAATTTTGGTAATGATCCATTCTAATGCGTTTGCTTGCCGATTCGTGGGTGGTCGCCATTGTTGCTGAATCACAATTTCATGGGAACCATCAACTTCGCTTGATTGACATGATACATGTTCAACTCGCAATGTTGACAACTCCGATGCAATTGACTTAGCGGACGTTGATAATGAAGTCGTGGCGGTCGATGATGAGGACATCATGGCGGCCGATGATGAATAAGTGTTCTTCGTCTCTAGTAGCTGGTTTGATGCGGGTGCTGATTCATCAGCGATAAGGTAACAAATGATATTTTGTTCCCATTTTCGTGCAAGGAAAGATTCAAGGAAGGTGACCATGAATGTTACAACGTGTTGAAGGGCCATCTGCATTTTGCTTATTGGTTTCATTCTCCATGTGTTGATATCATCATAGTATCTAATTAAAGTACGCAAACGCGCATTTAGCTCTTCATAACAATCCTCAACGTAGCATTTCGACATGATTGTAATCATGTTTGGATCGTTTGGGCGACGGGGCAACCATTGCTAGTGCAAAAATTAATTAATTGCCTTTAGCATTTTATCTTTATTTGGGACCCCAGGGTCCCGCCATAAGGTTCAATTGTCGGATCAAAATGAACTTTGAGTCAAAAATGTTGTTGTGCAAATTTTAAAATTTTTTACTTGTGTTTAGGATAACCAAAGGATGCCATCAAATTTTAGTTTATTGCGTATGATAATATTGTTATACATGACTTTTTTTTTTAATCAAAAATGGTTCACCCTTAATGTGCTCTCACCCAAAACTTTAATTCTAAAAATTATATATAAAAATAATATGTAAACAAAAAAAATCAAACCTTAAAGATGAAATTAGAACTTCACTTGTAGATTGTGCATGGGTTGAGATTATTGAGACCGTTATAGTTGCCAATTAATCAAACTTTGCTAAGGTGAAGTTGGTCAAAGTTCTGAAAGGATACAATATGGTTCGCATTGTAACTAAAACATTTCAAAGACCAATTCTTGGGTCCAAATATTACCTTGCCCCCTTTTGAATTTCATGTGATGTGAAAAAAATTGTGGAAGTTGCAAACAACCACCATGCAATGGAAAATAGTCACATCTTTTTTGTTCACATCTTCCAATATTTTTTCATCACTTGAGGGAGAGGTGAAATGATTGTTATTAGAAGAAGAAACATGGCTTTCGTTTTAGGAAAACATCTTTGATCTCAAATGAAAATGAAAAGAAAAAAGTTTGGGAAAAGTTCTTCATTATATATCCTTCATGATAATCCTAAACTACATAGATGAATCTTACATCCTACCTATTCCAAACCTAAGCCCACTCCATTGTGGCTAAGTTTTTTTCATCATCCCACATCCACATAGAACAAGACCTTCAAATTACATCTCTAAGAACGGATTGACCATTCATTTGCATCCAAGTTGCCCATTATGATCTTTAGCTTGATCAATAGCCAATAATCGATGGCCAATAACCAATGTTAGTAGTCAATAACTAATGGCCAATAGACATAGTTAGTAGACAATAAACAATGGCCAATAAATAAAGCCATAGGTAGTAACTAATAGTTGTGGTTAATAACCAATACCCAATGGCCAATAGGCAACAACCATTGATCAATAGCCATATCCATAGGTATTAACCAATAGTTAATGGTCAATAGTAAATTGCCATAGTTAGTAACCAATATCCAAGACTTGCTTAAGAGGTGGACAACCTTGGGGTGGAAAAAATAGTTTAATGTGCCCATCTTGGGGTTCCCATTTTGGGTTTTCCCAATTTGGACCCCATTTGGACCCCTATATTGAGAGTTTAAAGAAAACATTAAATAAGAGATAAAAAAAGGGGGGGGCGGGGGGGAAGAAGGTCCCAACTAGGCATCACTTTATGGATAACTCAAAAATTTGGGGTTGTAAGTTGTAACCTTGTTAGTAATATAATGTTAGTTCACCCATGGTAAAAGTATGGGCTATAATGAATGACCACCCACCCTTGCACCATCCATTGGATCCTCATTATAACTAGTCTTGTGCGGGTATAACTTTTACCCGAAAATACCCACTAGGTATGGATAGGGTATATAGTATATCCTAACTTAATTTTTGAAAATAAATTTATCTTAATGAAATGCCACTAGTAGAAATTGGCCAAAATGTAACCACTTTATTTACAACTACATGCGACTATTAGTTATTTGCAGCTACATTTGGACATTTTTGCAACTATTTCTTGTTTTGGTCATATTTGCAACTACATTGCAATTAGTTTGCAACTATTTTGGTGTTCATCCTTCCATGTGAACAACGCTTAGTTTGGTTTTCATCCAAGCATAACAATTTATATCCCATTAGTTGCAAATGTCACTAATTTAGTTGCAACCCTATGAATATACAAAGGTGTATTTTGTGAATTCTAAGGAATATAATTGGGTGTACTAATATTTATAAATGTATATTTTGAATGTATATGAACAACCATATTCCATGTGTAT
>Ga0209208_10003718_pt1 | contig 21833 bp, 20 predicted proteins | sample S1TSphfallax_3_FD_187694 | JGI IMG/M metagenome (GOLD analysis project Ga0209208, IMG submission 187694) | Host-associated microbial communities from peat moss isolated from Minnesota, USA - S1T2_Fd - Sphagnum fallax MG (SPAdes) (version 2) | ecosystem: Host-associated > Plants > Peat moss >...
CTACCTTTACCCTACCCTCTACCTTACCCCATTGTCTACCTTAGTGATTTACCCTAGAACTTTACCTTTTTACCGGGTAGAAAAGGTAAATTACCTTACCTTGCCGAGGCCTAGTAATTAATTTGATATCCTTTGCATACTTATTCCTTAATTGAAATTTTAAATCCCAAATTTTTTTGTTTTTCAAATAAACCAAATGACTAAATTTAAACCTCATACCATATAATTGGAACTTGTGAATTAGTACAATATTAATTTCCTAAACAACTTTTCAATGTTTAATTTGGTTAATTATCAGGTAATTGTAATTTATAACACACTAATGGATATTAATCATTTGGATGCCACTTTGTCTCCTCCTGTTATCAATTGGAAATAATACCATTGTAATTTTTTTTGGACCTCATGGAAGGAATCATAAATAATTTGGTTAACGAGGTTTTAATTTCAGTTTATGTATCCTTTAAATGTATCTAGTTTACTATTTAAATCAATACATTTGGATTTGATTAATTTGTCATAAAGTTAATTTGTTAATTTTCAAAATAACTAATTTAATATATATGATTTCATTGATATCCTTCACCCTACTCAATATTGTTGAAAATCTAATTTCCCAAATTTTTCAATAATGGTTACCACTTTCTTTTCAATCGTGTTTCAAATTCAATGCGTTCCAAAACTTGGAACATTTGTACCTAGGTTGGCTATGTCAACTAACTCAACATAAACTCCAACACATGTCACCTAAAATCCTTGTTTAGGATGCCATACCAAAATTAGACTCCTTGGGCCTTTGTGACTCTTTATGCCACATTGATCAATCATTACATGTAGGCATATGCCTCCCATTAACTTTCATGGCCCGGTTTACATTGAAAATCTTACAAAGTGTCGAGTTTTTCAATCATGACTCCTTATTAGTTGGCTCATAATGCCTTGAAGTGCTAGTAGTGGCAATTGTTGTAAAAGGAGCTATGGTTCTAACTATAGAATGGTTACTTGATGGAGCCACACTAGTAGATGAAAAAGTTCATCTTTATGTAATAGAAAAGTAGTTGGGGGACCAATATTGACGTGAATCCTTAATTTCAACTTCATGAACTTGGTAAAAATCATGGCAATCATTCATAGGCCACAAGTGGTCCTTCCAAATGCTATAATAAACCTTTTTAAATTAGGAAATGAATAAACAACTGGGGATTTTATACACTACAAGAAAACAAGGTTGTTTTTACTAGGAAAATTGGTCAAAAGGTACCCCAAATGGCCCTTGTTTAACTTGACCAAGGTGCCATTTGGGTGCAATCATACTAACATGTACCATTAGCAATTGTAAACATTGTTTAATTTTTTTAACTTTGGATTGTAAATAGTATTAATAAATAGGTTTTTTTAATAAAATCTTATTGTGAATACATTATGCACATATCATAAAAATTTGGAATCAATATAATGAGTGAAAAATACAAATAAGGACTTTTAAAGCTTTGTAACCATTGCTTAAAAATTGCCTAAAAATAGTTTAAACATTAAAAACACAAATTGAAAATATTTTTTAATGACATATTTTGGGATATTTCTTAATATACACCTTTGTATAATATTATTAATTGAAATATTTTTAATGTTTTTTTGAAAGACATATTATAAAAATTCTAAGAACATTCTTAAAAAAAAGTAATGGTCTAAAGGGGCACATGTGGCTCCTAACAGCGTGGTTGGACCCATCTTGGACAAGTCATTTTTGACATGGCCACTTTGATTGGGTCTTTTTGGTTGGGATTTTTTACTAGATTTTTTGACTGTCTTTTTTACTAGTCAACAATATTTTGATAACAACTATATACGATTTATTTTTTAAGTAATAATTATATTCAATTATTTATTAAATTTATTAAATATTAAATTTAGTTACTTACATTACCTAATAATAATATAATTTACTTATTTACCCTAGGCCCCCCTAAGCTAGGTATCCAATCCTAGACCTACTTGCTTAGGTGGCCTAAGCTATCTATTTAACCCATAGATAGTCAATGTTGTATGTGTGAGGATTTGAACTCTTCACCTCCATTTTGAAAAGTCAAGTCTTCACCATTAGACTATCATTTCAAAAGTTGAAATCTTTTGTCATCATATTGAAATAAATTTTTTTGAATTTTTTGTTTTGATATACATATTGTAGCATTCATCAATGAACTTCAATATTTTTGTATTACTTATCTAAGTAGGAAGTTATAGCATCTACCAAGTATTTGCTTAGATAACATGTACCTACACCTAGTAGGCTACTACATGCTATTAACTAAATTTGAAAATAATTAATAAAAATAATTAATAATTATTGATTAATTAATATTAATTACAAGTATATAATATAATAAATGATTAATAATTAATAATTAATAAATATAAATGGTTGATTGTTGAATATTTCATATGAAGTTTTAAATAATAAAATTAAATAATAGTAGTTTACTATTAATTACTGATTATTTAATATTAATTAAAAATTATTTCTTATTTACTACGAATTAATAATTATCAATTAATATCTAACGAATTATTATTAATTAAAAAATATTTTAAAAGAATCACCTATCAATAATTATTAACAATTATATATTGACTACTATTAATTATTATAAACTACTATCAAATATTAGCCAAAAAAATTAGATAAAATTGGTAATTTGATAATAGTAATTAATCAATTAACAACTTGATGGATAAATTAGTTATTGGCTATTAATTAACACTTATTTGGTGACTAATAAATTATTGAGTATTAACTATCAATTATTAAATATCAGCTAATTAATGTACTAAATTTAAATACTGACATGTCCCTAAAAGTAACATGTAAGTAGCCTATTAAATTTTATAAGCACTTACTTATTGTAATTTGCCTAACTTAGGGCCTATCAAGTATGAACTTAGGTTTGGTATGTAGGCAAAATAAATTTGTAGGTTAAATAGCCAAATCAAAATGGCCAATTTGACTAGTCAAAAATAAACAATGAAAACATTTAAAAAGGGGAGGACATTTTTGTAGCTAACAACATACTACAACATAATGTAACATTAAATATTGATCAAGACCAAGATAACCATTATTTGCTTTCATACCACAATGTTATTACATAGAAATGCCACCCAACTTTGCTACCATAGACACATGCACACCACACAGTGACCAAAAGTTAATAGTTAACTTGAACATCCTTTAGTCCAAAGGAAGACCATATTGTATATGTATTTTAAGGTGGTTCATTTCTGGTGAATGTTCCATTCCCTAAAAGTCCATATGGTAGTGTTAAAATGGTAGTCTATTTTGATATCATTAATTTAGTGGGGAATTACATGGTTGTTAATGAACTAAAAAGTCCATATGAGGAATAACCATTGTAAACAAATTTTTAATGTACATGTTAAGAAAATAAAAATTGAAATCCACTAAAAAATGATTATGATACTTATGAAAATATGACTCATTTTAAGCCATTCAAAAGTTCATAACTTTTTTTTGGTTAAATTTTTTCTAGCAATATTTTTGCACATGTTCTTTTTGTTTTAACATATCATATATTAAGTCCCTACAAGATATCCCAAATAAAATTCATATGCAAAAATGCACGTATATAGAGGCACAAACAATAAACTAGTCCATATTTTTCAACTTCAAAAGTCCATTACTATATATTTGATATATACATGTTACAATTTTTTTTAATAGATGTCTTTTTCAAGTTGACAATATATATCTAGCCAAAAATTAAAAAAATTATTATTTTTATGTCATGTTGATAGCATGTAAATGCATGCCATTCTGCAAAAAATTGGATCATGATGTAAAAAGTGAGCCACCCTACCTTGCAACTATCCCTTAACCAAGTTTGAATACTGATCTTTAAACATTTGCCAACTTGCTTTCATTGTTGTCTTTGTTGGCAAGGAGGACTAGGGGCAAAAAACCATTAGTAAGTTATATTCAAGCACACAATATTGTTACATCAAACAAGTATACAAGCATTTTATAATAAAAGGCATTGGAGAAGGAGGCAATAGAAGAAATTAGGTAACAAAGTTGGAAAAAGAAAGAGGAAAATCATGTTAAATGCGTAAATTTTTCTAAATGCAAATGAATGAGTAGTTCCATGTTACATTCACAACCAATAGTGGGTAGAATTCATGACATTGTGGTTTACTACTATAATCAAACATTAAATGGTGAGAGATTTCGTAAGAACATTCAAATAGGCATCCACCTTCAACCACTAGGATACCATAGTGTGAATCTCCACAATAAATTACATGATGCACATCAAGAGGTGGTGGCATGATAGAAAACAAAAGAGGTCCAATAGAGATCAACCATGCAATTAAAGGCTAAACAACATGTCCCTACTCACAAGTGAGAGTTGGGAGATCCTATCTAAGAACTTCAAACCTATTAAGGGGGGTGTGGGGAGGGGGGAATGCAAGCAAGAATGACACCACAATTCAAACTTGTGAAAACAATAGGGTACATTCAAGATCAAATTACATTATTCAAAACAACTTTAAGACATGTAAAAAGTCCTAAAAATTCATTTAAAAAAATTTTGGAATTTTTTTTCCATTTTAAATTTAAAATGTTGGATATTTTACCTTGGTTTTCATTATGGGCTTTAACTTTAATGATGACAAGTTATTTTTGCCCTTCAAAACCATAAAATGACCAAATTTAATAGTTTTTAACTTTGTGGCCCATATTCTTTTAAAAAATTTGATTTTTTTTTAAATTGTAAATATTGCTTCATGAATTTTTCTAGTAAATTAAATAGGTAAATATGGCTTTCATAAATTATATGAGTCCTAAAAATCAAGAATGAAATTGTTTTTACTTGTCCTTTCATGCCTTTAAAATATTTTTTTGTCATGTTACATTCATGAACTTTTACATTTGAAAACAAAATTGGAAATAATTTCTTGATCAAATATTTGATTTTCTAATGCTTTTCATTTCATTTGAATATATTTCTAAAAAAGCATGTGAAATTTGCTACAAATGGGCAAAGTTTTGAATCCTTACAATATTTGAAAAATGTCTAGGATTTTTACATGTGTGACAATCCTTTATGGGTAACCCAATTTTGAATGTACCTAATACTTGAAAACAAAGATGAACTAGAGCAAAACCATGGTGGGGACCTATGAATATTTTAAACTTTGACCAAAAGCACAATGAGGAGGACAAACAAACGACAAAGAGCTCCACATGCATGTAATTGTTATGAATAGCACATGATGAATGTGAAAAGATAAACAAAGCTCCTTTCAACCCCTCACCCTCACCACATAATGAGATTCATTAGGTGTAGATTAAGGTTGAATTCATAATCACATTAACCCATTTTGTATTTCTAGACACATTTGACTCAAAGACCAAATGTGTATTTTTTGCCTTTTCAAGGGCAAATCGTGCTTGTGTGCAAACATGCTCATTTTTGTAAATGGAGTTGTTTTGATTAAAGTCCACATTGTTTGGTAATAAAGCTTGATATTATTCTTGTATGAAGGTTGGCATGTCTAGATATAATATGCAATCTAGTTACACATGGAAGGATATGTATTTCCAAGAGGTTCGACTGTTTTATTTGACCCCCCTTGCATGAGAAATTTTATTTTTCTTGTTTCAAACCCAATTGGAGGTCTACAAACAACTAAGGAGCATCAAGGTCAACTCTACCTAAGGAATTCCAACTCTAAGTGCTTAAAAAGTTTTCTTGACAATGCAAACAAAAAACCAAGAGAATGAATATTAAACTTCAGAATTATCATGATGCAAGAAAGTGCAACAATTACATAAAAATGCATTAATAATACTAACTTGCTTGAAGAAAAAATGACGTCAATTTCGACCTTCTCTTTTCTTGCAACCTTTTTCTTCCAATAACCCATCTTTACAAACACGCTGCCACTTTAAAGCACATAATGTATCCTACCTAACAAAAAGGCTTCCAACCATTCAACGAAGAAGGGGGTCTAGGCAATTGAACTCACTACCTTCATTTCATGTACATTTGCTGGCCAAATCCACAGAAGTCTTTCAAGTATTCCCCATTTATGTTAAAACAAAATCATCTAATTCGTTTTTATCAAGGTAGATAGTAGGCCAGTGAGCGAACCCTTAAAACTCATAGTGGGCCAGCGTTCATTTTCCTGTTACTTTCAACCCTGGAGTTCATAATGTCTTCAAGCTGTTCTGAGCATGAATTTTTTTCTAAAAAAAAGATCCTAAAAATTTGAAGGCATAATCATTGCCACAAGATTTCACATAGGCAAGAAGAAAAGCGAAAAGCCTATGAAGATGTCAAGAGAAAGGTAAAGAGACATGAAGAGATCCAAGAAAGAGAAGGAGGTAGAGGGAAAAAGGTAGGTTTGGAGGTAGGTATAAATGGCATACTATATATATATAATATGCACATCTATATAAGTAAAAGTACACCAATTAACTATGCATAAATTGCATCAAAGTTCACAACGACATGCACCCCATTAAAATTGAACATTAAGTGCAATGATTAATCATCATAGCCAAATATTTTTATTTTAACATCATATTAAGCCAAAAGTTCCAAAAACTATCATTTTTATTGCCAAACTTGATTTTTAAAAATAAAATAATTATTCAGCATTTGAGTGCCAAACTAGATACCATACTTTGGTATGTGATCCTCTACTAGTGTCTACCACATTCAAAATAGTAAGCATGTTATTTCTCACCCTCACCCATAAACATGAAATACTCAACAATGTGTAATGAGGATGAGTTAAATACCACTGTCCAGACATGCCCATCAAAGGTAGTCATATTTCTTTCCTGGCCTGTTTGAAAAAGCGTTGTATCTTGTGCAACTCAGAGCATCTCCACCCCACGCTGGCAAACATTCCATTTCATTAAATCTTGCAGCACGATAACGGAAATCCTGCTGTTCTGCGGTATTAGTGGTCCATTTTGCAGTGGTCATTTTAACCCCTTTAAAAGTTCTTTTCTACGATGGATTTGGACAGTGAATATTACTCGTCCAGATGTAAAGACATAACTGGTCTTTGAATGTTTAAATGAACTTTTATGACATTTGTGGGTGGGGACAGTGATCATTAAACGATGTTTCATTCTAAAATAAAGGAGTTGTTTGCCGTTGTGGGGTGGATGTGCTCTTAAGGTCTGAACTTCATCCATATTGTAGTTTGCAGGCCATTGTATTGCTGCTCTGAGGTGTTCAAATCAAGTAGGACGATGTGTATTTGGAGGTTAAGACTAGTTTGAACAGCTCCCAAATCAGGGATCTCTTCTCATTATATTATACCCATCTAAACTGAGTGAGAAGAAAATTCATCTTTCTTCTTATATTGACTTATTTGCCCATTATATGATTTCTATTTTGTTACATCAGTTTACTAGTTTGATTTCACTGTTATATTTATGTGCATGTATGTGTGAAAGAGAAGGTCCACCAATATGGCACATACGTTACATGTTGGATGAAGTACAACCTTGAAATATTGTGAAAATGGGATTGACTTCTAAATTTGCATACAATACAGTGGCCTCCAATAGGCCTTACAAATACCGGTAGAGACTAGAGACCCCAATAGGGGGTGTGGGTGTACCTGCTCTTTAATGCTGTTATTGTTGTGATATGTTCTGGCATGGATCATTTTAATGTGATGATACTGCAGTGACATGTTTCTTTTTCTTGATCCCTCAGATGAACTTGTGGAGAATGGGTTTAAGGTTCGAAAAAAGGATGTCCTCTACAAATGGGCAGACAAAACCTCGATGACGGAATCCCAAATGAATTCAACCCAAATGAATTCAAAAGTGATTAAACAATTTGTGAATTGGTTTGCAAAGAGCCAATTTACAATTCATTTTGGGGCATTTAGTCACACTTGTGGTATTGAGATATGAAAAGAATAGCAGATGCAGAAGAAAAAATGAGGCTCTTCAAACTGTTTGAACACTGCTCAATTCAAAGCCCATTCATTACAAAGGTATGATCTCTTGGTCAAATGACACTTGGAAGAGTTACTTTTTCCCTGACCTAAACCAAAGCGTAGTAACCTGTTCAGTGCATACATTTTGGGTGCTTGCAACCCAAAAGTACATAGTCAAAGTAGCCTCACTTGTATTTTACTACCATATGATTAACTACACTGTAAACAAATGATCAAGATGGAAATAGACAAAGCTTTTTCCTTCTTTTCCAACACACTCACACTATGGTTTGCTTTGCAGGAGGAGGCCAACTCAGACCTATTTACATCAAATACGGGAGATGGTCCTTCACCCAGCAGCTTGGATCAGATTTATCTATCCTTTTTTTTCATCACACATCCTTTTGCCAACAACTACCCAGTGCATTTTGGATTCAAAGATACAATACCATCTACTTCATATGACTACCCTGTCCATATGTGGGATATGGTGCAGGACCAGGAACAAAGCTAGTTTCATTCTGTGGTCCTTGTGGATATGCAAATGCCTGCTGTGGATAACCTTGCTGGCCAAAACCGTAAGGTTGAGCACCATAAGGTGGCTGTTGAGAACCATAAACTGGTTGCCCCATTGCAATCCCATCCTGTCTTTGCTGAGGAAGTCCAGTTGGCCAAACCTCATTCCTAATTTTTGTTGCAAGAAGATAATAGTTTGCTCCAAATATCACAGTAGCAATAGACAACAAACCCCCTATGATGAACAGCCAAGGGCCAACGACATAACAGTTGTGTCCAGTCCACTGAGTACTATCACGATTTGGACTGTTCAGACTAGCTCCAGCCACAAGTGATGTGAAACCATTCAGGAAAGCAATCCTGTCCCCACAGATGAGCCAATGAACCCTTATCAGCACTTTGCATCACAAGAAAAGCTACCACTATGCATATACTTCAAACAAAAACATCTTCCCCAAGCATGTGCATACTCACAGCTCATGCTTTTCCCCCTTTAATTGTTGAACATCCATGCACATCCAGCTCCAACTACTTGTACTACAAAACTTGATGGCTGTAAAATATTAGGCTTTCATGACGGATGTACAAGGTTCTGTGGTAAGGTGAAATGGGACACGTACCAGGCCAAGAAAAAATTAATCAAGGCAACAGACCGTTTTCCACCATAAGGAATGGTGTATCCACTTGGTCCTCTGTCACAGCAGATACAACCAGCAAGAATGTTGACCAAAATGTGTGCGACCAGCAATGCCACTGCTGCTACTATAGCATATGCGAATGCAGGGGTATGGGGGTAGATACACTGGTTATTGACTAGCATCACTTGATCTGGCTGCACAAATCAGCAAAACTCAACAGCATCAGAATGGTTGAAAATACACCCAAAAAAAAGTGCAATAGATCAAATACCAAGGGTACCAATCAAGTACAAAGCCCCAATCCTGGAACCGAAGTTTTCAACAGTATTGTAAACTTGGCACCTAACCTAAATGAACTTGATAGTAGTTCAAACGAATTCAAGCATACAGCTCTTTTATAGCTACACAAAAACACAATCATATTGTAGATACATGATGTTGCATGATTGTGGGCAATCATTGTTGTTGAGTACAATGTTAGAGCTGCCCTTCTGCATTGGATAGTTAGTAGGGTAACACTTGAAGAATAGGGTAACACTTCAAAATGTTATTGCTTCTTTTAAGTGCAATCCAAGGGCTTCTTCATCCCTCCCCTGCATAAAATCGCATGCTCCTGCATACTCTTTGATGGTGGCTCTACCCACATGTATCTGACAACGTGCCCAAAACATAGAGAAATACATGGAAAGGATCGCCAGGAATGATACTAGTTGGAACACCATCGAAACACATCCAAACAGCTCTTGTTATGACACATTACAAGAGGGCAGATCCTGAGGACACAGCCCATGAGGTGAAAAAGCTCCTTAGATGGTGGGTGGGTCCTGAGCTAGAGGATGATTTCAAATGCAGCGTCTCTAAACACATGTTGCATTCGAAGATTGAAGCTCCTCAAATACCCAAAACATCAACGGCACACACATGCAGAGCTAAGAAACATACAAGAATCTTATTCAAGGAATTGCTTTGTAGGGAATTCAACTAAGCAAACCTGCAGCTGGGAGCACCCTCGTAAGTAAACAGACCATGTCCGGACTCCAGCAGTAAAGAAAATTCAGAATTACGAAACTTTTCTCACAAAAATTCATTACCAACAAACTTTGCAGAAGGGGATGGGATGGATGATGGGTTGGTGACGAATTTGCCTTACCTTGATCCGCTTGGCTTGTGCAGCAAAGGCGAACCCAGCCGCCACCAAACCCAAGATTATGAATACAAGCACCCAGAAAATCTCCCTCCCAGTCCTCATCTCTCTGTTTCTCTGTTTCTCTCTATGGCCCTCCTCCCCAAGAATCTGACACCCTTCCAACCGGAAAATCGCACAGGCGTTACACTCTCGTACCCTGCCTGCCTCCTTGCTTACTGGAAAATTACGCAAATCCGGAGACTGAGGCAGCAAAGCTTCGGTACCCAACTCAACAAATCGAGCCTACTTTCTCTCCCGTCTGTCTTTTGAAGCATTCCACTGGTCGAGCCGGCAAGCTTCTTCAAGAAATGCAGCTGCTGCTGCGATGGCGTGCTTGGGAATGCGAAGGGAGGCGCGTGGAGCAGAGCGAGAGAGAGAGAGGGCGAAGCCACCGCAGCAGTAGCAGCTGCCGTCCTGTCTCTCTGTCCTCGGACTGCGGGTTCCTTTCATTTACTCCAGGTGAAAGAAGGGCATTCGTGGCATCTTTTCCCACCGTCCAGATCACTGAACTGTCCGTCCATGTAAGACGTGAAAGCGCGTGGACGTAAAAGATGGGAGGTAGGTGATAGCCGGTTGTACTTACCAAGTCCGAGCGTACTAACGCCCAGAAAACACGAACTCCTCCACCGACACGGTACGCGTCGTACCCGCTATCCTCCGCGACCAACCGACACGTGTTGGTGGTGTTGATTTTCGCCTTAGTCTATTTGGGAGGTTTCCCTGAAGTTTAGGTTTAACCTAGAATTATGTCCTACAGATTTTTTAGGGTTTATGATGTGAAATGAAATATTCATGTCATTGTTTAAGCACCGAAAACTACCTGTTACTTTGTCATTTATCATTCATAGGAGTGCGTTGTGATTTGTGTCTACTTTTACAATGATGGCTTTGATTTATGGAGTCATAATTTTGGGATTAGTATGGTGTTGTTTTGTTTTTCTTGAGTGTGGCTGAGAATGGTGTCAACAATGGAGTGAAATGAAAGAACAACAAAAATTTTAAGTGATTTTTTGCGAAAGTTAAGTACCATATTTTCTTTCTTTGTGTTTTTTCCAAGAAACTATTGTTATCTTGGTTCTAGCTTGTTGTCTCACTGATGGGAAGAATGCCTAAATTTGTATTCCAATAGGTTCGTACATCTATCTCTAAGATTTTCATTACACAAAAGATTTGTTAAACAATCTTTAAAAGCATCAATGGAATTGATGAGAATCTTAGAATAGTTGATCTATTTTTGGAATTATCTTGTTTAGGTTCAGTATACTTGATTATTTGTGGTGAATTGTGCATATATGGGGGGGGGGACGAAATGTGAATACCTATCAATGTGGGAGCTTCGGATATAAACTTTGCTTTCTAGGAAGTAATTCTATTGTTTGAAGTTGGGTTTAAACACAATAAAATAAACATTTTTTGATCCTTGCATTTTTCCCAACAAGTAAAATACAAGTAATTTTTTGCATTTGACAAATTCAAATTAAGTTTCCCACCATAGTAGGATCTATGTATCTATTTAGGTTCAATTTAAGTAGTTTTTTAAGTTTCAAAGAGTACATGGGTTTAACTTCTGTTGTTGTTGCCATTATCATTGACATTGGTTCACACTTCCCTTAGAACTACTACATTGACCTCCAAAAGTTCAAGCTACTTTTCACAAGTAATTTGTTTTGCGAGGTTAAAGTTGCATTGAAATAGGACATTGTTTTTAAATCTTTTAGATTTTCATTATTATGTATTTTGAAAATCAAGCTCAAAAGTTGTGCACATGAAAATAAGCTTTGAAATTCTTCGTTGAGTTTCCAGGTCGAACTTTAGTACATTGAATTTTTGTGTATGTCCACATGGGTATTTGCAAGTTAAAATGGATCACTTTTTGTGTCACAAGTCCATTTTATGGGGCCTCTCTATGGATTAAAATTTGTCCCAAATCAAATTGTTATTGAATTTTATGATAAAAAACTCATATATGCAATTATTATATAATCTAATGTGACATAATCTTGAATTTTTTTGAAACAAAATTAATTACATCGAATGGGAAACTTTTTCTTGTTTACAAGTTACAAGGTGACAATACACAAAGGAGGTATAAATGGACTCACTATATATTGAATTTATAATAAAATAATTTCATTTGCTCTCCAAAATTCAAAAATATGATTAACAATGCAAAATAGGTGTTTGCAAGTCATTTGCATGTCATATCTATGTTTTATGGACTTTTACATAGGTCCAAAATTGATGAAAATGGCAAAGTCCCTCATTACCACATCTTTACAAAATACAAAAACTTTCTTCACAAACATTGTAGCCTAGGGGATACTCCAGGGTCACCATGAATTATTTTATGAAAATTTTTATTTTTACAAATATTTTCTAGACGGGAGATGATGACATCATAGTTACATGTGTTTAATTGTAGGGTTCAAGGCTCCTACTCATGTAAAATGTTTGAATCAGCACCCTAAAGCTAAGTTTTGTTATGTTGGTGTTTCACTGTGCTCTTGCAAAGTGTAAATGTCGAGTTGAAATTTTGCTTGATACCTAATATCTTTCAACAACTTGATGTAGATGCATTACACAATGAGAGTCTCAAGAAGCAAGTTGCAAAATGTTCATGTGCTTGATGTGGTGTAGAACTGTGCTATTGACTGTTTATTGATCAACATGAAGATCTTTTGATTTGCTTTCAACTGTGAAGGCGTTGTGCAACTAGTTGACCTAGAACTTCATGTGATGTTGATCAATTATTTTCCAATGGTTTGATGTGTAAGCCTAGTGTGAAAGTTCAAGGGGTCAATACTGAACACATTTTTTTATTTTGGTGGCAAGCTTGCTATGGATGCACTGCATAACTAGCATTGGAGCTTTAAGCAACTTCAAACAAGTATGACGATACACATGATGTTTTGTTTGTTGGAATCATAAGCAATGCATAGCATTGGGTTGAAGTTGAAGGGGTCACTATAAATCAATTCTTGAACAATGGCTTGATGTTAAAACATTCCCCAACTTAAGGTTGGAGCTTCCTAGTATCATGATCTTGAAGGGGTCAAATTCAAAAGGGTTGATTTGAAGTAGGTTGCTCTATTTTGGAGGTTTCATGTGGATGCACTCCACAACTAGCATGTTGGAGCTTCATGCAACTTCATATAAATATGGTGATATATATAATGTTGTAGTTGTTGGACTCATGGTTGTTAGGTTGAAGTTGAAGGGATTAATGATAATCATTTCTTGAACAATGGCTTGATGCAAAAACATTCCCTAGCCTACTGTTGAATCTTCTTGGTATCCTATCTTGAAAGGGTTGATCTATAGCAAGTTGTTCCTTTGGCGGCTAGCTACAAATGCATTGCACAACTAGCATTGGAGCTTCATACACGTACAGTGATGGACATGATGTTTTGGTAGCTAGAATCACGTGCAATGCATAGTTAGGTTGAAGTTTGAAAGGTCAATGCTAATCCTTTTGTTCAATTGTTTGATGCAAAATTATTTCCCAACCTACCATTAAAGCTTCATGGTATTTTGATATGATGTTTTGGTGCATTGTTTTGAAGAAATGTGTAGCCAATTCCAAATTTTCAGGGCAAGATGTCGATCTTCCATTTTAGTGGTGAAAACAAAAAAAAAATTGCCAAAATAGTTCATCAAAGGTTCATGTATGATGATTTGTTATTTATTTATATTTTGTGTGTTGTGTTTCAATTATTGAGGAGTTGCATATGGACATTTGCTTTACCATTGGCAGTTAACATATTACAACAAGCTTTATTATTGTGAGGTTTTAATACTGGGATGTTATCCAACACACATATGATTATTTTATAGATGATGATGATAGGCTTCTCTTAATTTACCAATTTTGTTAAGCATGATTTGAAATTGTCTTGAGTAGGTATGTAAGCTCAGAGAACAATGAAGGAAATCAACAAGTGCATATCACAAAATAGAAAACATAAATGGCTATCAAAATAGCCATGTGTAGCATTTTCAATTTTGTGACTTTTTGTGTTCTTAAACATATGGGTTAAATCTTTTAGTTGCACTTTAATTGCAATTGAGTTATAACTACAAAAAATAATTTCCCACATGGTTTTTATTTCATTTTAATTTTTTAATTAATTTGAAATTTATAAATAATCATTTGACATAATTATTTAAATTAAATATATGAAAATTAATTATTTAAATTGATTATGTGAATTAATTAATATAATTCAGATATTTAGTTAATTGATTGATTCAAACAACTAATTAAAAAATAAATATTAAATGATTAGTTATTTAAATAATTAATTATGTTGATAATTGATGATCTGAATTGAAATAAAATTCAATAATTACTCACCTACATTAAATTTTTTTATTATTTATAATTATTTGAATTAATAAATTAAATTTATATGATTAGTTAATAAATTTAAGTAATTAATTATTAGATAACTAATTATTTATTATCTGAATTAGTTAAATAATAATTATATAATTTTGATTAATGAATTCATATGAATAGTTTTATATAGTTACTTAATTCATTCATAGTATATTACATATTAATTACTAATTTAAAAATTAGTATCAAATAATTCATTCTAGAATATTAAATAATAAACATGAATTTGAGTAGAAGACATTGAGGTATATAAAGACATATTCATATATACACCCTTATTGAATGTTCAATGAAATATACACATAGCTTTTGATTTCAATTTGAAAATATATTTTCACCTTTGATGAAATTTTATGGTTTGATATGTATGTATACCAACATAATATTGTGAATTCCAATGTAGTGAGATATTATTAACACAATAATTGAACATCAATCACAAAAAATAGGAATATAATATTTACTACATTTTTAAAATTTTAGTTATTTAGATAATTATGAAAATGAATTCATTTATACCAAGGGCTAATTATTTAATCTATTTTTTTGTTCATAGTAATTAAGTAAATTAGCCATAAATTAATATGCAATATGTAGTAATTATTTCTAAATATTATATATTAAATGTGCCACAAGATATAACCCTTGTGGGTGCCACAACTAGTGGCAACATAGTGGCCAACCAATTACACAAATAAACTTCATAGTTGAAAACCAATTAAAAATCTTATACTTCATGGACGATGAGAATGTGGACACATGGCGTAATCACACGTATGAAAGCTATACACTAGTTGAAAAAAATTGTTCGTTATGTAGTCCATTTTTAATAGGTGTAAATTAGTTACACGTTATAACCACAATGCAGCTCTTGAAAAAGTCAAACGTAGTTGACTACATGTGTAAATATGATGCATATAGATTATGTAGCAAATACTAAACAACATTATGTGCACTCATCTTACAATTGTTTATCATTTTCTTAGCATATGTACCAACATCATTTTGTTTACAATTTTTTTATTTATTTGGATAGGCTTGTGAAAGGAACTTTTTTCGCCCAAAATAGACGAAGAACTATAGATTGCTTTCTAACTAGTCATATTTGTGTCTTGACTAAGTTGGTCTCCCTTCCCCTCACTACTATGGGAACTTTGAGCCCACGGATCGTTTGTTAGATGATGTAAAGCAATTAGTTCCCGTGGTTGTTCTATTTATGTATTTTTGCTTTGATTTTTGTCAGAGCCCCTAATAGTTTAAGGTCCTTGCACACTTGCTTGATTGTTTAAGTTGGTTCCTATGTTGAAATCACTTGTGGTTGTTTAACAACTATGATTGCTCATTACATTAATCAAAGTTTTTGCCCAAATTGGGTCTTAGATTACTTTGCCACATATATTGACATATTTTGCTTGAAATATATAGCCCCTTTTCAGGCAGTGAGTGCATATCAAGTTGGTTAACCTAAATTTGATCACTTTAGTTAAAGGACAACACCAAGAAAAAAAAAAATTCCTTTAGCCTCCCCATTGACCAACTACTCGCAAACATGATGGATTATTGGCCCAAGATGCTACATTGGCATGCTGCACGTATTACCCTATGGAAGTCAGATATAAATCTAAAAACATGGGTATTATTCTTAACCGAAAACAAGTCTTGCACGACACACTAGTGATAAAATTGATAGAATCTAAGATAGAGGAAACATTCAATAAATGAAGACTAAAAATGGCTAAATCGATAGATCCTCCCAAATGACTGGTTATACCACTTAAGGGTGGATAGACTATCCATCCAATACTAGCACCCGCTTCTACCAAAACAGAACTTAGAAGAAGTAATATTGATAGTGGTAATGATAGGTAGGGTATTTTTCCCCTCCCTTGAAGCCGTACATGATAGTTTCCCATCATTTGGCTTTCTTTTCCCCCTTACTTTACTAATTTTACCATCAAGTCTTAACACAACAAGATTTACATGGTTGTAGAGCAATTTACCTTAATGAAGCACTTGGTGATGAGGTTTACACAATGGGATTTTTTTTCAATTAATCATCGCATTAATAACTACAATTATTTTTGTCAATTTACCCTTTCATTAGATATTACAATAATCCTTCTATGTTTCAACACCCTATTTGATTTGCACACATAGTGCATCTTCATTTGTGTATCCTTACAACCCTTGACCACATATATGCCCATCATCAAACGACTTCAAGATAAATGGGTGAATGCTCTAGATAACAAGTTTATATCTATAGGAAAAGCCCTGATTAAGAATTCCTTGTCAAGGTGAGATCTTTTGGTAGTCTTTCAAAAGGAGGCCATAGGAAACCTATTTTGGTCCATGATGATCAAATCTCGACCAAACATCCCATTTTTTTGCAAAGCTCTTATGTTTATTGGCTAAGGTAAAGATAGTTGATCATTTCATTTAATAATCCACCAATTTTTTAATTTTCATAGAATTACCATGATAGGCATTTCGTATTCCTAAAAAAACAAACACAAAGCACTTGACTATGGATGGCTTCCTCTATGGTTGGTATTAGTTTATTTATTGATGTTAGGCAATTAGTCAAATCCATTATTATGTTTTTACAAAATTTTATAGGATTTTGAAGATGGTGACTATAGTTTTATAAGTAAAGAGCCCTCTATTTTGCAAATTGATACCTAGTTACTTTTACCCATTTTTTGAAGTTTTGGCATGAATATTGAAGTTTTTGCATGCCTTATCCATGGTATGGATAATATTTTTATAGGCGATTTTCACTAACAAAGGAAATCTATTTTCAACCTTGGTAATAAAGGAGGTCTTTTTTTGTGTTATGAACTTCTTGAGGTCACCTTTTTATAGTGAGGATTGTAAGTCGAAAGCAATTTTGTTGCCAAATTCCATAGCTTTATCAAACATTGCCTTTTTTGCCTTTGGTTTTGACTTGAAGGCCAATAGATAACCATGAGACCATGCTTAGTTGCCCTACTTGGTTTTATGTCACTGCTTGGAAATGATAATTAACCTCTAACATGGCCTTTCTTCCCAAAGATTTGAGAGGAAGGATGATGCCATTTCAAGACAGCTACAGTTTTGATGTAAATGCCTAAAAGTTGAACCTTAGTTGAAGTCATATATACCACGTCGTCTTGCCTTATTTTTGGTTATAGGTTATATTGTAAAAAACTATAATTTGTCCGGATCCATAAAGGGGTTGATATTCAATTATGAATAAACCCTCATTGTTTTGTTGTGGTTCTTTCGTTCCTTAGATGACGAGTTTTGATTTTCATTTTATTTTTTCGAGTTTAGTGATTTCTAGTAAAGAGTTATCTACATAGCACACATACTTAATCTTGATGAAATCAAGGTCCAAGTAATAAAAAATGCCTACAAGTTGGCCTTTTACTTTTTACTGTTGCAGAAGTTGGTTGGTGATCTTTTGGAGATTGTAATCTAAATGATGCTTTTCAAGTCTAGTTATCTTAATGGCCTCAACAAATACCTAGGATTTTCTTGCATTTTATGATACTCTTATTGTATACATTGAACCTTCTTATTTGACAAGTTCCAATATGTGTTATAAAAGAGAGAAAATAAGCTATTTTATTGGGGAATTCCTTCATTTCCGGATAGACCTCCTTTTATCACCTCTTACGAGACTGACATTAAATATCTTGTAAATTAGGTCCATTAAACGTTACTTTTCTTAGTTTGAGGATATTTACTAAGTGATGGTAGTTAATGAAGTCAAAAAAATTTGCAATGCCAAATTCCAAAAAGCACAAAATTCCAGTCCAAGTATTTTTATTTCATGGCACCTATGGCATGGCCTAATGGGAGCGGTCGCTAAAGTTTCCTTTTGAAAATGCGTATTGCCTCTTATATGATTTTGTTTTTGGGGGGACTAATAATCAATTAGAAGTCTTTTTTCATTAAGTTTTTTGGGCTTGGAAATCATAACACATTAAACTAGCTTGAACTTGTACGTTTTGTTTTTAAAATGACACAATGTATTATCATAGCAACTTCGGTCAATATCCTCCATCCAAAGTTTTGTCCAACTCATTGCCCACCTTATTACCAAGTTTTGACTTTATCTTCTCATATGCGTCTATGAGTACCTTATGGTTAGCTATAGTATTTGTTAATCCAACAAATTTGCCATTACCCAATGGTTCCAACTTGGCTAGTTTTTTTAAACTCACACCACTAATGTGAGTGTTTGGTAGCCTTAACTCGTATTTCTAACATGGAGAAAAGCCCAATTACATTATAGAAGGTCATTGCCTCTTGCTCTTTTGTTGTCCTTCGAGCATAGAGTGCAAAATTCCAACCTAATGTCCTTATGGTAATCATCCTTTTCATCTTGTTTGATTTCAATTTTGCCTTCCCAATTTTTGGGCATGCTTGTGTGTGGTGGTCATCCTTGCGGTTTGTTCGCTTAATAGAGGTTTTTTTTCCCTTGGTTACTGGTGGTCTTTACGTATTGATTATACACAATTACAATGAAGTTGTTCACTTTGAGGTCATTGTTCTTTAGCTTAAGAAGGTTACCAATACTAAGGTTCATGAAACTACATTACTAAAATCTTACCTCGCTAGAAATCATCGCGAACCCTACTTTCCTAAAGGTCTTTAGGTGTGCCCCAGTGGGTTTATTGCCTAAAACCTTAACACATGGGCTATAATCTATTACATGATGTGGGTGTTTAACCCTACACAACCAAAAACTAATATTATTTAATCGTGGAAATGCCATATCATGTGCACCTATAAGAATTAAAACAAACCAATTACCAAATTCACCTATCATCACAAGCATAACCATAAAAAAGATCATTAAAAAAACGTGAGCTATTATTTACACATTATAAAGTTGATGATTTCCACCAAGAATTTGATTGCTAGGTTGTGTTAATTCCATACAAATTAGAACTGAAAAACATGTACCCATTATTCTAGCAATGGCACCAAAATTATAATATAAAGTGCCTATATCTTTGTGGTATGTAGAAAACAACCATCTTTGTGCAAAATTGTTTATTTTATAACCCCATCTTTCATTAATATGATGTTTTGTTGAACTAATTTTGACAAATGTTCTCACAATTTGTGACGCGCCCCCAAGTCCCTCGTTAGACTCAAAAGAGTCCAACTATGTCAAAAAGCGGAAGTAGAAGGGACTTGGTGCCGCTCCTAGCTTCCAGCATTAAAGGGGGTGAGAGGGGCGTGATGAAAGCTCCGGGATTAGGCTAGGAAGAGGGACAAGCTACTTAGTTATTCGGTCCTGCATCCAAAACCAACCAACAAGTTGGTTAGAACTCATTCTACACCCTTTTGGTGTTGGGACAAGCCACGAACGACCTTGGACTCACTTGACTCACCACGGCCCGGACTCGGGGGAAGCCACCACCTTCCCCCATATAGTATTCTCTGCGTTGCTCCGCGGCACCCACATTCAATTGGCTTTTATTCCCGAGACTCCTAAGGAGGAGTCCCGAAATTGTCCCGGTTTGGACTCCCGATTTGGACTCCCGGGACTTTGGGAACTCATAACTCCTGGCTCAAACCTCGAATTGGGATGAGGTCTAAAGCAAACTCGTATCTTTCCTCAAGAGCTTTCCAATGGTGTGTTGCACTCCATCTGCACACACCGGGATCGGGTCGATTCCCGACTTTTTGTGGTCGGGAGTCAAATTGCCAATTTGACTCCCGGCCGTTCTTTTGCCCATAACTTGTGCTTCAGATGTCCAAATGGCTCATGCGAGGCCATTTTCGACATCTACACTTCAAGACCTTTCCAACGGTATAAAGAACACCTCAAGGCAAGGTTTTTTTCCCTCTTCTGTCGAGCTCTAAAGTTGCGGGAGTCCCGGAGGACTCCAATTTCCCACTTTTGGGAGTGTGAGTCTCATCCTCACACTTGCCTCAAAGTGGGGTTGCGACAATTTGGAAAAGCAAAATTCGTCACAAATTGTTTCACGAAAACAAGTTACTATCTTCTCTTGTAAACTGATGTGAAAATGCTCATAAATAGCTAACAATGTTTTAAATTTTTACTCTATTTGTTGGCACAACACAGCTTGCATTGTTTATTTGCACTTAGGTGCACAACACATAATTATATCATTTATACATGATTCTTCGATTACTTGCTTACTTGAATGCAAATTATACTATGTAATTGGTGTTTTTTTTTAACTTGGACAATAGAGCTTCTCGAAAACTCATCAATTGTTGTAACTCTAAAAAAAGAACTTTGCTTTGAACATCAAAAGTAGCTTTTAAAGTTTCACCAAAGGTTTTTTGAATAAATATGATAAAACCTACAAAACTTAAAACTACAATAGCTTCTTCATTATAAATTAAGATTTTTTTTGAACTCAAAACACTAAAAATTAAAGTAGCAAATATGAACAATTCACACAATTGTATTCCTCTTCTTTCTTGGTTAGTTTTGGATATTTACTAGAGTGTTCATCTGTCTACATAAAACATATATTTTGATGTAAAACTAGAAAAGTGTGATGATAAGTAGGACTCATGTTGGAAATTGTTCTTGTCTAATTTCTCAATTACAATTTGAGAAAGACCGTCCGCCATTTTTCAAAGCAACACTCAATGTCTTCTTAAGGTTTCTAGGATTGGGATTAGGGTTTTCCTTCCTTAGGTTTCTAGGATTAAGGTTAGGGTTAGGGTTGAACAAGATGGACCTTGTATATGTATGTATGTCTCGAGTATTATACGAAATTTTATATTATACATAAGTTTTACGTATATGTATGTATCTCGTATAATATCTTGTATGGTATTAAGTACATGATTACATACCAAACTTTCGTATGAAGGTCTTGATAATGTATTTGCGCTTCCCAATCTTCAAACTCCTTTCAAGTTCTCCCAAGTTGTATTTGCTCCACTTCAAAAATTTGTTTTGATGTCTTCTCAATGTAAATTTTTGTCATAACAACTTTGTGAAGCTACACCGCTCACATATGACCTTGAATCCTTTTGAAATTTTTTCGAAACATGGAAAGTTATGTCTACTACGATTTCTCAAAATTTCAGTTCATTTGACTTCATAAAATGAAAGATCTTG
>Ga0209208_10003719_pt1 | contig 21825 bp, 7 predicted proteins | sample S1TSphfallax_3_FD_187694 | JGI IMG/M metagenome (GOLD analysis project Ga0209208, IMG submission 187694) | Host-associated microbial communities from peat moss isolated from Minnesota, USA - S1T2_Fd - Sphagnum fallax MG (SPAdes) (version 2) | ecosystem: Host-associated > Plants > Peat moss >...
GTCGATTCGCTAAGTCGTTGCGGTGATGGGTTTGTTGCAAATAGTTTCCGATGTAATGTTAATCGCAAACTTTTAGCGGCATTTTGAGAATCCCGAAATGTTTGCGTTAGATCTTACATCGGAAACACATAGACTTTTGAGTCGATTCGCTAAGTTGTTGCGGTGATGGGTTTGTTGCAAATAGTTTTCGATGTAATGTTAATCGCAAACTTTTAGCGACATTTTGAGAATCCTGAAATGTTTGCGTTAGATCTTATATCGGAAACCGATAGAGTTTTGAGTCGATTCGCTAAGTCGTTGCGGTGATGGGTTTGTTGCAAATAGTTTCCGATGTAATGTTAATCGCAAACTTTTAGCGGCATTTTGAGAATCCCGAAATGTTTACGTCGGATCTTATATCAGAAACCGATAGAGTTTTGAGTCGATTCGCTAAGTCGTTGCGGTGATGGGTTTGTTACAAATAGTTTCCGATATAGTGTTAATCGCAAACAATGTATAGAAGCAATTATAATTGGAAAAGTTTGCGATTTTATCAAGTTCGGGAGTTGTGAAGGACTTGCGATGGTACGGGTGCGAATGTTATGGTATCGCAAAAGGTCAAAAGTTTGCGAGGAATTATGGTTCGCAACAGCGGGCTTTTGGAAATTTCTTTCTTTGTTGTTTGCGATGATATTTGGATCGCAAAATAGCCCCATGTTGTTGTAGTGATTACCCTATCAAACTAATTGTCTCAGAGTATGATGGAGTATTACCAATGAGCTGCTACAGAATGTAATGCCAACAGATCAAAGCAAAAACTTAAGGGTGAGGAATGTCCAAAGTACCTTGGAAGGGGGGTATCGCAAAATGTAACTCTTGATTCCAGAAAACACCCACACCTGGTGATTTTCGAGAAGCATTTGAAGGAGGTGCTTGATTTGATGTCAGCTACTTGGGAGAAGATAATATTGTACAGTTTGGCACAAATTGGGAAGAATAGTCTTTCCCAACCTTCCAAATACCAAATCAATGCTCACAGCTCCTCAAGTCTCATCTTTGCTAGTAGCTTGGATGGTTGCTTGGCTTTAAACTACATCCTTGGATTTAGCAAGAGATTGTTGACAGTCTTATTTGGCAGACGTTAACTAGGTTGGACAGAAGGTTACCACAAGATGTACCATGATGTAACACAGGAATGCTTGAGAAGTAGCCAAGCAGTTGGCCAGGACCAAAAACATAAACTAGATGACAAAAGTAATGACATCAAACAGAGATAGGATGCCTTCACAATGACCCACAATGGGTCTCTCTCGGCATGAGGAAAATCAGATGGTCTCCAAAGATTGACCACATTGCGGCTCAAGGCCTTCTGGCCTTGAAATGATCAACCATGACAAAATGTCCATACAAATCAAACAAGTCCCAAGATGAGTAGGATAAGGTTTAGAGTTAACTGCAAAGAAAAAAGTATTATTGGGCCCCATGCAGAGAAACAAAGTGTTACAAATTGTGTGGTTTGATGTAACCAAAAATGAATAATTCGAAAAGGAAAACAGAAACACAAAGTCTTACAAAGTGTATTTTTGCCTGGAAAGAGAAAAGAATAAATTCTAGGAAGTGTAGGATTGATTCTATGGAGGAGTCAAACAAAGAAGAAAAGTGGCGTGTACCAAGACTAAGCTTGCCCTCATCACAATAAATGTAGAGAATGGAAGAAACAATAAAATACCCACTGAGGTTGTAAGGTTCAACCACCACTCTCCAATTGTATGTGATTGCAACAACTTGTTTAAACTTAAAGATTTGTAAAACCTTGACATGTTACTCACAAAAGACGTACAGAGAAAATCCCTGTACAAAATACAACTTCTCATGACAAATCAAAACATGGAACATTGCACAATCAACCAAGCAGTTGGCCATGACCACAAAAAGACAATAAATGACAAGAAGATGGACACCATAGGTATCCAGAGATAAGGGTCATCCTGTACAAAAACCAATTCTGGAGGATAATGGTGATAAAACACGGTTGACCTCAACATGTCTGTAAGCTCTCTACCAGCATTGACCTGATCAATTTTGAGCACAACCCATGCCGCAAAATGGACAACTGTGAATGCAAACAAAAATAGTCCCAAGAGGACAAGCATAAAGATGACTAGAAAGTCTCGGGCTGCCCGCAAAGAGAAAAGAAATGGAGAAGGATCGATTGCTACAAAGAAGTGTTGGACCTCATGTACAGAAAGAAGACATGTCAGAACAAGTGTAGAAAACAGAAGAAACCCCACCATCCCAAGGTTGAATGATCTCCCACAGATTATACCCATGGATTTTGGCTTATGGACATCAATGCTAATAATGTCAACTTCTTGGTTGTTGTTCAAGCTTGGGCCAGCAAGAAGCTTCCTCCCAATAGGAAACTTTGTAATGAGGAGGTACCTATGCATCGCTCTCCGGCGTCCCTCCGCTGGTACAATAACATCTTCGATTTTTGAAGGTACCATATATTGTAACATCTCTCTTACACAAGGGAGAACAATGCCAGCACAGGTTTGTTGTTCTAAAGCCTTCTCCAACATGTTCATAGCTTGATCATCACTTTGAGGCACGCCCCGTCCAAGGGCATAGCAGCAACTAAGCTCCACATAAGCACTGGCATACTTCCCCTCGATGGCTAGTTCATAATGCTTAACAGCCTCCTGATGGTTTGTTCTGTACCAAGTCCATACTCGAAACAGAGCCCAAGTCTGCACAGTGCCTCTGGGTCCTTCTGCTTGGCTGCATTGCTGAACAGCATGAATGCCTTGTCAAAATCTTGCCTTTGACTGATCCAGTTGCCAAAATGCTTACCCAATTCTACCTGTAATTGAATCCCCAATTTTGGACCCAAAAAAGATGACAACTTTTGGGCATCATTCTCAGCAATGCAAATTAGTGGGGATGGAAAAGAATCTCTTAGGATCAACTCCTTGCAGTACACCAACATTGCAGATGTCAGGAAATTCAGGCCGCTCTTTAGCCTCTGTGGCCCAACACCTGCGTATCAATGCCGACAGGTAATCTGGGCAGTAGGCTTCCGACGGTAAATTGGGCCTCTCCCCACTCTTAATTCTCTCAAGATCTCCCCTCGGGGTACACCGTCAAATGGTGGCTTCCCAGTGAGTACCTCGAAGAAAATCATTGCGTAGCTGTAAACATCTGCAGCTTTGGTGTAGTTCTTGTCTTTGTTGTCCTCAACATTGAATACCTCAGGTGCCATAAACGCTCGGGTGCCTACGTCTAATGTGGAATATTGGGAGCCGGCCTCCTTTAATTTTGACAGGCCAAAGTCTGTGATCTTCACATGCCAAGCCCAGGAACGTTCAAGGTTCTCAACATCCTTTACTACAGTACTTATTAAGACATTTCTTGCCTTAAGATCGCGGTGCACCACATGATGTTCATGCAAGTAGTTCATGCCCTCTGCGATATGGAGCATAATATCAACAGCTCCAAGGAGGGGAAGAGGGGGTCCTTCCTTGTTCGGTGGCAAGCAACTGGTTAGACTGCTTAAGTAATTTTCGAGGTTGCCCTCCATCCGCTCTAAAACAATTACGTCTTGAGTTTCATTGAAAGTATGCCCAATGAGCTGAACCACATTAGGGTGTTGGAGTCTGGCCAACAAGTTCACTTCATTTTTAACATCCTTCCTGCTTGAGTCCTGGCAACGTCCGAACATCTTGGCTGCTGCTTCCCTTCCGAGGAAGTTGCACTTGTACACCCTTGCAGAGGTCCCTTCTCCAAGTAGCCCATTTGTATAATCTATATGCACATCGGCAAAATTTATCGACAGCTGACCAATGAATCTCTCTTTCAAGTGTTTTGCAAGCTCACAATCTTCACTGGAAGTAAATTTTTGCATAGAAGCATCGATGTGCTCTAAAAGGGTCGTCTCATACCCTTTAAAAACATCAGACATTAACACTTCTGAATCCCTGATGGTTGAGAGATCAAATTTGAAGTTGCACTTGGCTTCTGCAATTGCAATCCTCAACACCTTGACACAACTGAGAAACTCTTTCAAGTGGATTTCGACCTTCTTTCCAACTGACACAGAATTGGACGAATTGGCCATTGACTTCCACCAATCCTCGCTGGTCCAATCTTCTGCCAACCTCTTGCCACAGCACATAACACGACACAATTCTGCCAGAACTTTTTGGCACGAATTTTGAGGTCTTCCATCTATCTCTTCGTCCAGCTCATTCAGCGAGCTTGTGTATGTCTCTGCAAGGAGTTTGCAAAGCTGTTGGTTGAATTTGACCTCTCCAGACAGTTGCACCAAGTCGCTTGCCATTTTTTTGCATTCACTGTACACACTTGTCATGCTGGAACAAAGTGTGCAGTTGCACCCTGCCAAGGGAATGACAATGTTACGTCATTCAGAGCAAAGTTTGCTTTTCCCATGACTAAATGGTTGAGACAGATGTTTCCTGGACCTGACAAAGGAACCTAGAGAATTTGCATGTACTCCTCCTAGAGGAAGAAAACATCTAGCAAGCGGGGTGTGTGTAAAGTTCTGAAACCAGAAATACAGATCCTCTACATTTTGCAATCGAAAAGTTCCATAATAAGGCTAGATCTGCACTCTGGGTAAATAATCTAGAAACCTTTCAAATCTAGTACTGAACCGGCATGCAGCTACTGCATGATTATCAAGCGCTAGTTGAGATTATTGGCAAGAGCACGCAAATCTTGATGCAAGCGGCAAAGAAGGATAACCAACTTATAAACAACAATCGTTTCAACGACAAGTTTTAAACAATATTTCCGTCAAGTTTTACCTGTAAGGTGTTACACAGTCCCTGGCCACACAGCAGGATAATACAACACAGCAAGATGACGATTGAGAGTCTTGATGAGAAGAAGAATAGAGCTGGAAATCGCAACGCAATGGTACTTTCACTCCAATCCCTCCGGCTTCTTTTTCGATTCCTCCTCCGTTGGGTCAAACAATGGTGATCATGTAAACTGAAATTTCTGCTTTTTGTCGTCAACTCCTGAATCTGCTAATTGTGCAAACCTTGCAACCAGTAAATTCATTGTTAGCAATGATACACATAATAGGTCACATTCGGCAAGTTTTCATGGCACTGAAGTCATGTTTGACACTAAGTAAATACTCGTCAATTGGCAACTTGGCAGAAAGAAAACATAAGTAGATCAACGTGTTACAGTTGGGCCTGTCAAGATTTGCTAGAGGAAACAATAAGCAAGGTGGCTATAGAAAAAATTGAAATAGTTTGACATGCTGAACCTAGAGTCCAGTTCCCTTTTGAGATTTTCTGCAACCTGCATAAACATTGCCCTCTTACAGTAGACTGAAATTAAAGTTTCTAAGTCATCTACCATACTGGATAAAGCACAAAAGTTCCAAATCGATCACTCTTTGCCTTGGACTTTAGAGCAAACGAGTAGGGAGTAATCTTCAGTCTAACATGATACAGCAACTTTGATTCTAGTCACCACCCATTAAGTTCAACCCCAAGCAGAACCCAGAAGCCTTAAGAACTTCCACCCTCACCTGATGGCTGATGGATCCCTCGTCTCTCAGAAGCTCGAGTCTCGATCAGCTGGCATTGATTCTTCCACCTGGTGAGGCTATATGCTAAACTGAAAATCCAAAGTATCACCAAACAATGCCCCTCTTTCAATCCAAAGAATTATAGCCTACTTATAGGTGTAACATCAATCCCATCCTTAAGGACTAGACACAATATCCCCGCTACACAATGTCCTCTTAGGGATATTCACAAATATAAGGTGAGCTCCAAATACACTAGGAAATTTCTCTATTTCCTTCACCGGTCAAAAAATGTGCATGGAAGGAAGGAAAGGATGCAAAATTAGAAAGAGGAAGAAGCAATCATTTTATGAAATAGGATTAAGTGGAAAAGGTTGATTCTCATCAAGGGGGATTTGTTCAAAATATTGAGGCCCTGTGTCTAAATTATAGTAAAACTTGCCTTTCTTTCCTTTGTATTCCCAATTCAAGAGTGTTTTTTTTTGGCCTTTCATTGTGCTTCCAATGTTCGTCATCCTTCTAGAAACTATTGATACATCAAATAATTGAAATGTGTTGAGTGAAACAATGTGATGAAAAATTTCACAAATAGAAAAAATGTTACCGATTGCTTTAATCATGTGAAAGCACAAACCCTATTTGGCATCTTTTCTTGACAAGGCATGTGGGGTGGACGCCTTCAAACTTCCAACTTAAAAGTTGTAGTACTCATTCATCTAATGTATTAAACTTAGAATAGAGCTTATCAAGTTGGATAAAAAAAAATTGTGATCATCTAGTTTGGGTGGTTATCGTTAATTCTTGGCACAAATTTTGTTTGCTGTGAAATGTATGATGTCAAGGCTAAGAGGCTTGTTCAAAGTATTTATGTAAACTACATTTTTATGGCCATGCCCAAAACATTGGCGTTACTATGGCCCACACAAACCAATATGAGTTTGGCAATTTTGAATATGGAATTGAACTTAGGTTTTTTAAATCTTAAAGATTGAATCTCATGTACAAACTACAAACATGGCCAAGACAATTTATAGCTTCAATTGGATCCCCTTCCTCAAACTTGGGTGAATATGTAAGAAGTACTTATATTGCAACTAGTTATGAGACTTTTGTATTGTGACTAGTTTTCGAATGGGTGATCTCCTCAAATAAGCAATATGAAGATGCATGGATCCAAACTAAGGCAGTTTTAATTATTTAGGGAAGAGGCTCTCTATCATACCAACTCTAACTACTATCGAAGGTTTATTAATTGGTTTTTTACCTGACATGCTTTACGAGCCAAGTTTGAATCTATTATTTGGACCCATTCCACTTGCTTTTCTTTTTGTGTATGGTCTATTGTTTGTTTCATTCAAACTAGTGTGGCATCTATTGTTGGCTCAAGTGTGAACTTGTTAACCAACTAATTGAATTAACATTTTTATTGAATTTTGCTCATGTACCAAGTGCGCAAGGAGGGGCGGTGGTTTGAGAGATCTCAATCTAACAAACAAACTACCTTCCTTAATAAATAATAGATAGGGACTTGTTCACTTTGCAAGAATCAATACTTTGATTTTTAGAAAATCATCATTGAAAATGAGCCATATACGTGGTCCGTATCCACCATTGTAAAAGAAATAACTGCCCAAAATGTTTCCAAATTTCAACCTCCTTTTATCACAAAATAATAATAGAGTATTTGGTTTGTTCTTGGATCTTTGAAGTTTTCCACAAAGGCTTTGCTCAGTAGGTATGTCACTCCTGAAGTAACATGATGTAAGAGGGAAGGCCTTTCTTGAGTTGGGTGCCTTCCCTTGAAAATTTCTTCAATAGTACAGCACAAAACAAAATAATCCAGGTCTCTAGGTATGTATGGGGTCCTCCCTTTTGGCATCTTTAATGCACTTACTTCACAATTCTTTTTACATATATTAATTATTATTAAAAAACTAAGAAAAATGAGAGCATGGGAATGTAGGCCTTTCAATTCAGTAAAAAGGTGATTATTCATCTAGTTTTCCGAAATTGTTTCATTGAAGATTGGCTGCATATGGGAAAAACATTTCATTGTTGCATTACTACCATAGTAGGCACGCAAGTTCAGCAAATTAATGTCAAGTAATTAATACTATTATTTCAAAAGTGTCAAAAAATTCATTAAGAATCAATAAAATGATCAGAATTTTTTGGGGAAATTTTTAGGGTTTTCATAGTTTAACAAAGTATCCTTAATGTTTTAAATTCATTCATCCATTATGACTTATGAGTTGTTCAATGCATGACACTTTGTAATGGAATGTTTAGATTGAATTTCAAGAACTTTTGGCATTTTTAATTTATATTTTTAAAAAAACTCTGCAACAAGCTTTCAAAATATCCAAAAATTACAGAATTTTTAAAATATGAATTTAATTATTGCCGAACCTATGTGCCTGCTATGGTATCTTCAATGACCATCTATTTTGCATGACTTATAGGTGTAAGATCAATCCCATTCTTAAGGACTAGACACAATATCCCTGCTATTACAGAACTGTGTGACTGACTAAACTTGTGGGTGTGAACCATGAACAACTTGCTGGCTTGGCAACTCTAAAACCACCCATCGAACTTTGTGGGCTTGAAGTAGAGCCTACCCTGTAAAAATATATAAACTAGACTAAAAAGTTTTTAAAAAACATATAAGAGTGAAACAAAGCTCTTGTTGATTCAAACCTTCCCAAAAGACAATTGAATACTCTAGTAAAAACAAAGTAATAAGTTATTTCAATTGTAGTTTTTTCAGAAGCATCACATTTTAATATTTTTTGTAAACGTTATTGAATGAAAAAAAATTCTAACATTTTTTTTTATTTTATGAATTTGTTAACAAGGCCATTTTTTGCTAGGAAGCTCTACAATTCAAAGATGCTATATGTTCTACTACAATAGACATAGTTCAATGAAGATGATTACTTGAGTGCCACCTCCTTCAACTTGGCACAATTGCCAAATTAGTGTTAATTCTTTTTCCTTAGTTGTAATTGCTTATGCCTTAAATCAATTTAGGGGTCATTAGTTGCTATGTGATGGAATTATTTCTGTCATATTATTAGCAAAACTTAAAATGCACCTTCTTTTCAAACCTTAATGAAAGAGGGTTGTAATGTGGCTTTTGAGTTAATTTGTTTACCTTCCAACATTAGAAAAAAAGTTTATATTAGGTTAGATTTTTTTCTTTCATTCTTGAGAATATGAAAAAAAACCTATAATATGTTATCCTTGATGTTGGATTCAAAGTTTCAAAACCTTTGTTTAATGTCCTTTTTCATTGGTTGTGAACAAGGAGTAGCCATTATTGAGGAATATGATGCAAGGTTTTCACATCCTATGTTCTTGAAATGTTATCATCATTGTCTCCAGTGGTTGAATCAAAAAATGAATTTGCTGACCAAACAATGATGTAAATTATACTTTGGATATCTTTGACATGGCAACCAAAACAAATGAACCAATAAAAGAGATTGTCAAAAAAAGGTTCTTAATTTTCATGCATTATCAAATGGATGTTAAGGAGATTACTTACCCTCTTCAATAGTGGGAAAAACACAAAGTTATGTTTTCCATAATTGGATTTTTTGCTCGTCAAATTTTCAGGATTATAGGTTCACAAATTAACAAATTGAGATAGAAAGGATGTCTTCAATAGTTGAAATACTTATTAAATTAAGAAGATGTCATTTACAATCAAATCATTTAAAGAAGTCAATTTTTGTGAGCAAAAATTAGCCCAATGACCCTATAATTTGTTATACATCTCCTTTTAACTTGATAGAATTCATTGGGAGAGATGCAGATTTCAAAAAAGAGCTAGAAAAGAGGTTTTGGAAAAGATGAAATTGTGTGGATATATAAACATTTCCATAATTAAAATATTTAATTAAAAAATTATGTAATTCTATTTTTCCATTTTTCCCGATTACAAGTGCATTTTTGACATTTTTCTAATGTACAATTTTGATATTCAGGTCTGGAGAATCAGTTAAGAAAATTAATTATTATTGAGTTTGTGAGAATCTTTGACTTTGAAAAAAAATTAAAAAATCTTTGAAAATAATCCTGATACCTGGGTCGGTTTTACAAGACCCATTGTTGTTAAATGATACTAAGAACCAATGCGATTCTCATATAGCACTCACAATAACTGAAATCAACAGTTCAAGATCAAAAGTGAAAACCACCCAACACTGGTTCAAACCAAAACATGCAAAACTGATAATCTTATATATAATCCGTCCGTGTGTCTGTCTGTGACCACTGGACGCAAAGAAAAGTGACGGGAAAAAGATAAGACGACCGTAGGATGGAGAGCTTTCGAGGTCTTGAAACCCAGGTCCTGAGAGCCAGGTCTTGAAACCTCGTGTCGAGGGCCTGAAACCCAAGTCTTGAGAGCGTGCGTGCGTTATTAATTGGTTGAAGCAATTAACAGGTACCCACTAGAACCAAATATCGAGGTCTTGAAACCCAGGTCCTGAGAGCGTGCGTGCGTTATTAATTGGTTGAAGCAATTAACGGGTACCCACTAGTGGTATATAAACGGACGAAGAAGATCAAAGCTTGCGCACTTTAATAACTTCTTCAAAAAGTCCTTCTGCCATGTGGAACTTCTTGAAGATCCTCATGAAGCGTGGTATTACGAGATCCTAATCTTATATATAAAGGCACTTAGTCCGTCTGTCTGTCTGTGACCACTGGACGCAAAGAAAAATGACAATGGACGCAGAGAAAAGTGACGAGAAAAAGATAAGATGACCGTAGGATGGAGAGCTTTCGAGGTCCTAAAACCCAGGTCTTGAGAGCCAGGTCCTGAAACCTCGCGTCGAGGGCTTGAAATCCAGGTCCTGAAATCTAGGTCCTGAAACCTCGCATTGAGGGCCTGAAACCCAGGTCCTGAGATCCAGGTCTTGAAACCTCGCATTGAGGTCTTGAAACCCAGGTCTTGAAACCTCGCATTGAGGTCCTGAAACGCAGGTCCTGAGAGCCAAATATCGAGGTCCTGAAACCCAGGTCCTGAGAGCGTGCGTGCATTATTAATTGGTTGAAGCAATTAATGGGTACCCACTAGTCTTTTATATAAATTCACGTAGTGCGTCTGTCTGTCTGACACGACATTCTGCACCGGTAATCTGCGAGGCCGATTCTGCAACCCCTCTCTGTGTCCGTTCGTTCGTCTATCTGTCCGTCCGTCTGTCCGTTCAGGCCGCCTGGGCCCGGCGCTAATCGGAGGGCGAAATTTCCTGTTCCCAGTCTGTGGGCAAAGCTATTAGAGGAAATTAGGTTACGACATTCTAGCACGGAACGGAGACCCGAGATAGCCGACGTGAAGAACGGGGTGACGGGCCAGGTCCGGTCCGGACTGTCTGTGGGCAACTTTTGCTCCAGAGAACACCCATTGAGGGAAGTTATCAACAGTCACTTTTCGGAGAGTTTTTTTAGGACGTGATTTTCAGGATGTGGGATCTCAATTTTGGGACCTGGATTTCACACAGGGGGCTTCACAGTGGCCTTCGGCCATGGGCACCCACTAGTAGGTATGTAAAACAAGGAGATCATTCCCAAAGGGCTATGCTCTTTATGGCAAGTTCAATGGAAAAACATGCAAAGTGATGGAACCTTCTCATTCCATGTTTCACCAGGCCCAGCTGACAGCTACATTTACTGACAATGGGTATGTGAAACAAGGAAGTCAGTCTCAAATGGTTGTGCCCTTTGTGGTAAATTCAAACAAACTCATGTGAAACTAAGAATCGGTATGTAAAACAAGTAGAGCTCATTGCCTGTCTAATGGGCCCCAGCCCTTTTTTTTTTCCTGGCAAGAAATCGCTAAAAATTTCTGGCGAAAATCCCTTTTTTTCTTAAAACCAATTCACCAGACTGACCCCTTTTTTATGGAGCGAGTTGTCACAATACTGGCTACGTTTTTAATGCTACTGGAGAAAAGTATCGCCACTTAAGCGAACTATGACTGAATCTGTGTAGGGATGGGAGGTTTAGATTTCGAATAATCTAATCAGCCGCAAAACAAAAATTATTCAAGCAAAACTTAAAATAATGCAGAACATTGTTAAGTTCTTTCACTGAATAAAAAGAACATGTTGTGGTTTTACACAGAACCATGTAGGGCCCGAAAACATGTGCAAGAAGACAAGAAAAATATGCCCCAGACCAGAGCTCCATGGAGGCGGGAGGGGGGTTGTATTTAGTGTCAAGAGTCAAGACCTTGCTTAAAGATAGTAGTATATTTTGGCTATATGAATCCAAATTTCCCCCCTCAACGTGCAAAAAGAATCACGATTTTGATCAGGCTATTACAAATTTTCTTTCCTTAGCATTTCCATTTTGTTTTCTTGGTTCCAAGTCTCTTGGTGCTGATCACTGTCAGTATAGTCTTTTGTGAAGAAATTGGGGGAATTTTTTTAGTGTCTTTTTTTCCCCCTTATTCTTAATAAGAAGTGATGACAACAATTGTCCTTTTTAAAGTTTCAGTAAGAACATTTATGCTATCCTTTTAAACTCAACTTAAGGAATGGGGCTGTGCGAAAATAAGGGGGCTTGCACCTCAAGGTTTGCACAGCCCCATTCCTTGAGCTATAACAGTACCAACTTTTCTTTTATTGGCAATATTTTGTCAAAACGAAATTCGTAAATCAAGTGATTTTAGAGTTTTCCAATCACCAAAAGTGAAGTGAGAAAAAAAAGTAACAAAAATCTCCAGATTTCTATACTTGGGGGTTTTAACTTTGGGCTAGGTTGAACCACTGGTAATTTTGAAAATGAATTTTGAGGTTTTTAGTTTTTACCAGCGTTGGCTGGTTATTGTTTCTTCTTTAATTATGGCCAGGTAGGTTACTTTAAAGTTCACACAGGTTATCAATATCAGTGTCAGGTAGGTTATGGGAAAAAAATTAGAGTAATAACCTTTGGTTATGCACAAGGGTAGCAAGGTGGCTGTTCAACCCTCAATACCTTGGCTGGAGTGAACCAGCAGCCACCAATGCACCAGTTGAGGATGAGGCCGTTCAAGCTGTTTTGTGGATGAACCAAAAACTCATCCTCTTCCCCTGCTCAAGGATTTTTCAGCCCCCTTCTCTGCCCCAAAATCTTCCCCTCCTACCTACCTCCCCCCTCCTACCACCCTCAGCTCATTTCTAGCTCACTCCATCTTGAAAGCTCAATAGAGCTCGCAAGCTTCACCCCACAAAGCTTCACGACACAGGGCTTGAGGAAGGTGGGAGCTCAACATTGCAGGAATGTGGAAAGCTCAACATTGCAGGAATGTGGAGAGTTCAACATTGCAGGAATGTGGAGAGCTCAACATTGCAGGAATGTGGAAAGCTCAACATTGCAGGAATGTGGAGAGCTCAACATTGCAAGAACATGGAGAGCTCAACATTAGAGGAATGTGGAGAGGATGTTGAAGGAACATGCAGAGGAGAAGGAAAGAGGAGAGCTTCAAGAGCAGAAGCGAAAGAAGAAAGGTAAGTTCCCTCCCTTGGGTCTACGTCTTTTTTTTTTGCTTGAAGAAGAAGCAAACGCCATTGTATTCTTCTTTCAAGTTTTTGTTTCCTACCTACCTCCCCCCCCCTCCTACAAACCTCTTACCTACTTCCCCTATATTTTGTTGTGCTACTGTTGCAACAAAGAAGGTGACGACAGCTTGCTGCCATCACCTTCTTCTCTAATAGTGTTGCAGTGATGAAGAAGAAGACGACGGCAACACACCGTTGTCTTCTTCTGTGGAGTTGGTGTTGTAGAGAAGAAAAAGGCGACGGTAGCTGCCATTGCCTCTTCTTTTATGGTTTCTATTGTAGAAAAGAAGAAGAAGGTGACAATAGCGGATGTCTTCTTTTTCTCGGTGGGTGTTACAGAGAGAAAAAGGCGATGGCAACAACTATTGTCGTTGCCTTTTTCTAGGTGGGTGTTGTTGAAAAAAGAAGGCGATTGCTAAGCAAATGTTGTTGTTGCCCTCTTATATGGTGGTGTTATAAAGAAGAAGGCTATGTTGCCTTCTTTTCTATGTTTGAGAAGAAGAAGAAGACGACAACTTTCGTCACCTATTTCAATGGTTTTACTGCAAAAATAAGTAATGACAACAATGTCGTTGCTTTCTTCTATGGTGGTGGTGTTGTGAAGAAAGCAATGGTAGTAGGATGGCAACAAGCGGATACCTTTTTCCTTTTTTCTTTTTCTTTTTTCTTTAGTCCTTTTGGTCTAGTTCATTAGAATTGACAATTAACAATGAAATGGTGGTTATTTTTAATATTCAAGGTTGTTATGGCTAGAAAAAGGAGATTGAAAAAAGGTGGTGGTGATTTGGAAGCTCATTAGCAAAATGTTGCTTCATCAAAATAGACAATTGGGAAGCAAACTGTTGATTTATTAGAACTAGGACTTGGGGAGCAAAATGTTGTTCCATCAAAATTGAAACCTAAAGAACAAAATGTTACTTCATCAGAATTCAGAATTGATGAATCAAGTAATGTATGTGACTTAAAATCCATAATGGTGATAGTTTGCAATTTAAATGGTGAAATCACTCTCAATATAGATTAAAAATTTAAATCGAAAAAATGATGGGTTAGATTGTTTTAGAATTAACATACATTAGATTAAATGCAGATTAAAAAAATTGTACAATTTTTTAAAAATTTAATTATATCTGCACCTTCCATCATTTGATGGAAGGTGTGGGATTTTTTTTGTCAAATCTTTTTTCTTGCAATACCTTAAAATAGTTAAAGTTTACGAAAGTTGTATCTGATTGTGTGATTTTATTTTTTGCAACTTGCATTTTATTTTTTGAATTCTTAATGTGTAAGGTTTTAGGGTTAATATTTTTATTATAAAATAATGATTTTTCAAAATATTTCTTGGTTTAGGTCCAAAACTTGAAACTGACTAGGCCTCTCAACCACCAACACTTCCTTGTCCACTTAATATGGTTCTGAAGGACAAAGAATGGACGAAGGTTAAATTGAAATGGAAGTGTAAAATTAGCACTCGCATTATCGCATATTGTGCCAAATGGTTGTTGACCAAACATTTGAAGGAGGTGCACGACTTGGTGGCAAAAAAAACCAAACATGGGAAGCCTTCAACTTTTGAAAGAGGTCTTCACATTCAAACCATGCTAAAATGAATGCACGCATCTTGGGAAATGCCATGGTCATGCAAAGGCAAAATGATCAAAAGGTTGTTAATTTCATTCATGTTAAAACACAACACAAGTGGGTTAAACTAATAATTGTTGCAGAACGATGTCCATCATTCTCAAAACTAGCTTTGGTCAAATTAGCTTCATATCAACTATTGAAGGTGTTAGGTCTTAATGCCTAGGGCATGGGAAATGTGCTTTGAGATGGAACATCACGGATGGAGAAGGATGAAGATTTACAAAAGATGATTTGATCCACTCGTCTTGTATATGCATGACAATTAAAAATGGCATGGGATGTCAAAAATTAGGATTAAAAATCCAGTAAAGCAAATCAGATAAAATAGTTAACAAATGTATTGGATTTCCTGATTCATGGAAGATAAGAAATAATAATAATCAATGTCTATTATTTTTTTATAATTTTGTTTCATCCAAGGTGTGTTAAGGTTTAGTTTTGGTGGTATTTTGGGTGTTTATAGGGTTTAAGAATCAACATAGGAAGAGTTTGTTGCAATTGGAGTTCAAGTTGAAATGCAACACTGCCATTTGTATAGTACTCGTCATGTAGCGAGGGCTACAAATTCAACAACTGCTTACCGAATTAAACACGGGATTGTACATAATGATATGGTTTAAGGTTTCCATTTTATATAATCAGTCAGGTTTTTTTAACCCTTTCATTTTTTAGACTACCCAATTTTTGAACTTTGGACTTTTGATAGAACCTTATTTTTCATTGGGTTCTTTAACATTTTTTGATCCACCCATATTTTTACATATTTTTACCAACATAATATTTTCTTCTAATCACATTTATTTGATGGGTATATGGTTAATCATATATGTTTTCTTTTTCATAATCTTCTTAGTACTTTAGGTATAAAAATCAAAACCTAAATAGGCCCATATGAATAAGTAACATTAATTTGTCTAGGGTTTACAAAGATCAAAATGAACATAATGCAATACCTACATCCTTTTTATTATAATTTCCATAAGGCCATTTTAAATATGTAATACCACATATAAATCTCGTAATAATTGTTGGTTTTTTACAACCATTGCAATACCTGCTTATAGGTCTTGTAATAGTTGTTGATTTTTAATATATTTTGCAATACTTGCATATAGGTTTCCATTGTAATATTTATGGGACTCATATGACATAATAATCTAGTCTGAATACCAACAAATAATGTCATAATTAAGGAATTACTATAAAACAATTTCAAATAATGTAAATGATTGATTATCATATTTAAATAATCATTTATTTCTTAACATTAATTAATTGATTATTTGGTTGAACCTTAATTATTTATATAATTAAAATTTAGATTGAAAAATCAAATTAATAATTTGATATTTAATTTATTATTTTAATTACATTTTTTTATGTTGATAAATTATTCAAATCATTATTTTTGATAATTATTCATGATAATTAATTGTCATAAAATAAATTTAGGTATATAAATAAACATATTTTGGGTAACCCAAACCACTTATTTTGAAGTGACCTTACATGTGGGTATTGCATCTAGGTTTGATTATTCACCTAAGGTTGTCTAAATTATGGATTTTTTCAAACTGAACTTGCATGTAGGTATTACATATAAGCTTTGGTTTTCATTAAAAGCCACCCAAACTACATACTAGTTATTTCGAAATGACCCTACATGTGGGTATTACATTTAAGGTTGGGTCTACACCTTAAGTTACCTAAATCACCTAAAGGTTATATTGAAACAAACTTGAATATGAATATTGCATTTAGGGAAACATAAAAAAAGGTATATTTATTATCATTTGGTAATATTTTCAAGTTAAGTTCTTTCACTTTTAAAAAATATATATATAATGACATTGCATTGTTTTACATATGTCTAAGCCCTAAAAATTCCACCCAAAATGCACCCTAGATTTATTTTAATTATTATAGATTTGTAAAAAAAATGTTAATTAATTTATATGTCTTCAACTCTAAACCTAAACCATAATTCTAACATTAAATAATAGATTTTACATTAAACCTTCACCCCTTGTATCATCAATGTGACCAATTTTGCATTATGTTCATTTTTATATAGTTTAAATCATATTATAGGGTGAATAAATAATTTTGAAAACATGAATTTCATGATTTATTAACGGGGAATCAAATGTTTTAAAAATATTTTTATGTTTCATGGTTAATGAATTATCATAATATGATATGGGTATTATGTTGAAACAAAAGTGGGTTAAGAAATATTGAACTTTAACAACTATGGAACATATGGAAACAAAAGAGATACATAATTATGTTATAAATCTTAAAAAATGATAAAATCAAAAACCAATATAATGAGCAAAGTTTAAAATATAAACCTTAAGCCTTGATATATATGAACCAAATTCCTAAACATTAAATTATAAGGCATAACCTTAAATATCCAAATGATATTTTTCCATAAGCCTTATTACAACCCTAACAAAAAAAATCCTAATGATATATGCCTTAAACCCGAAAGATTATACAAAATATACAAATTATATAATGCAAAACAAAAACAAAAATTTAAATATAGGAAAAAATTTAGAAACCAAAATTTAAAACTTTTAAATTACAAAGATTTACTCATGAAAAAAAACCTTAATTTTAAAAAACAATGAAATAAATTTTGTAAAAAACCAAAAGAAAATATATGTCTCTTACCTTTGTGTGATCTCTCCAAAAAAACAATTTTCCACTCTCTTTGAAAAAGATATAGAATGAAATTGTATTACTTCACATATTTTTTAACCCTAAAATTTCCCCCCCAAATTTAACCTAGTTTAGGTTAATTATTATAGATTTGTGAAAAATTTGTTAACTAATTTATGTGTCCCAACTTTAAACCTAAATCATAATCCAATAGCACATACTTATAAAAAATTACATGAAAAGATGTATTATAATGTCCATTCCATAAATAAATTAGGTAAACAAAATTTAGTAAAATATGCATTAATTAAACCAAAATGGTTACAATTATGACATTGTTTCCACTATAAATGTTTGTAATAACTACATATTGGGACCTATGTTCATCATCCATGAATTAGGGCGAACATTAATAAATTGATAAGTAGGATTGGGGGGTTGGGGGTGGGAAAAACGAAAAGGTAATTAGTTAGGTATTTAGCTATGTAAAAAACATAGGTAGGTAAGTGAACGTAATGGTAGGTAAAAAGGTGGGTGCATAAATAGGTAAGTATGTATATAGGTCGGTAGTTGGCTTAGTAAGCAAGTTAGTAAGTAAAAAGGAAGTTAAAGGAGCGAGGCAAATAGGTTGTTGGAATGGGTAAACATGTAGGTAGGCAAGTTAGTAGGTAGGAAGGAAGTTACACTAGCAAGGTAGTTAAGTAGATAAGCAAGTTAGTATGTAAGAAACAAGTTAACAATCAAGAGTGACTAGGTTTGTAAAGTATTTATGTCAATAGGCTGGTTGTGTATATAGGGTTGGTAAATAGTATTGTAACTAGGTTAATAGGGTAGGTAATTAGGTTAGTAAGGAAATTAAGTTAGTAGGGTAGGTAGTTAATATAGTAGTTAGGTCAGTAAGGAAGTTAAATTAGTATGGTAGGTAGTTAATATAATAGTTAGGTCAATAGGATAACTAGTTATTAAGGTAGTTATGTCAGTAGGGCATAATTAGTAAGGTACCAAGGTTGGTACAATACTTATGGGTGTAGGAAGGTGAATAGGGTAGTTATGTGTGAAGTCAGGTCCAGGGAAAAAATAACCAAGAACAAACCCCAAAGTACAATGGTCCATAGCGAAAAGAAATAGATAATAATGAACCTCATTTGACATCGAATGAAATAATGCAGCCCATTTAATGGACAGAATGGCCAACTAATGCATTAGTGGTTACTGGTTCATTTTGGCCCAATGCCTTGACACCAATACTGGAGGGCAAAACAAAAGAAGGAAAATGAAAGGTGTTTGTCACCCTAAAGGACGTTTTGGAGGGTTGCAAAATGCCATTGCAAAATAAAAGGTGTTTTTCAACCTAAAAATGATATGTCAACCATTAGTTACCATGATGGAGCTTGCCTTCAACTTTTCTTCTTCCATTTACAATTGTCTCAAGCTTTCAAATTTAATGGTTTTATGGTTCAAAGTTCAATGTGTGGACAATGGGATAGGGTTTGATTTGTAATAATTTCTTTTTGAATGAGAATTTCTAAAATAATTGTAGACAAAAAGAAAGAGGTTCAATTGCTTAACCATCTAGGGTAGAATCGTTCATCACCAAACATGTATCTGTCATTGAATATTTTTTAATATTTCTCTCATTCTTTAACCAAATTGAGTGATTTTTGTGTCATTGGACATGCAAACTAGAGGGTTACAAATGTTCTTTGAGTGTCATAAATAAAGGAGCTAAGTAGAAAACACGAGAAGAGGATGAATGATAGTTTTTTTCATATTTTTGGAAAAAATCATTTTAGACCACTCTTTAATTCCAACCCCATATTTTTCTCATTTTGAGTTTGCTTTGAGTGACTAAAAAAACCTGATAGGTGCATCAACTAGGACTTTATAAAAAAAATTTGTATTCCAAAAACAAAGATGGAACAATCAAAGATTTTGTTTAATTTTTTTTAAAATATTTTAATTTACCCATCATCAAATAGTGAACCACTTATACCAAACACCCCATATCTTCCCCCATTACTTTATGGAATGGAGCAATTACATCATTGGATGGCTATAAATGTTCTTGAGCTTCATAAGCAAAGAAACAATGTGTGAAGACTTGACCTCCTTTGACTTCTTAAATGTTTAATCATCGGCCTATTTGCCCTAGGGCTAAATAACTTGGTGGTGGTGCAATGATTTCTTTGAGGTAGTTTTTTTGTTATTTTGTGACTTTTGGTAAGAAAAGTTAGGAAAATTATATTTTTTCAATGCAACAATCTTGTTTTGCCACTTTTGTAAATTTGGCTATAATAAAACATAGTAAGGTGACAACAACCACCACCAACAAAATGCAAAAAGGGGTGACAACCACTACCAACTGAGTGCAACAAGGGGACAATGATGAATACAAATAAAGGTTAACAAGGAGGAATGCAATAATGCACTAATCAAACAAAAGCAAAACACAATGCAATAATGAAACAAAGAGAAAAAATAATTAACACTAAATTTAACGAACACAAAACACTCTCCTCATTTATATGGAAAGTGAGGAGAGAAAAAATGAGGGGTTATGGGTGACTTTGGTTTCAACACATGTTTAGGGTAACCCTTGTTTTTTTAAAACAAATCTAACAATACCTACTACCTACCACTAATTTACTAACACATGACACCCTGATTCTAATGATTTTAAATACCCTAACATGGTATCAAATCTTTAAAAAAATGCAAGGGTTTCAAATTAATAGTTCTCAACCCAATGAGACCCTCTAAAAAGGTGTCACCAAAAAGAAAAAGGAAATACTTGCTACGTGAGTAAACCTTAGTGCTGGATTAGCAGACACATCATGTATTGCTGAAGTTTTACTAGAACAACAACACTTGCCTCAAATATTATTTCTTCATCAAATTCCTTATAGACCTCTAAATCTTATTGTTTTAATTTTATGGACCACAAGGGATCAATTTCTCTCTTGATTTTTTTTCAAGGAGTCAACCCATTGCTTCATACGAGTGGCTGCTCATACCCAAAACAACAGAATCCCACACCTACTAACTTGACTACTTCACATGGTTCCTCTCAGAAACTGGACAAAGATTCGGGGTAGGATTGATGAGTGTAATCAATTCTACTTTCCAATATCCCCTCCTTTCCAAAACCCTTGGAGCTCCCACAATGTAAGAGGTACTCTTCTTAGAATGAAACACATTGCACACTCAGTTCAAAATCCCCAAAGTCATCAAACATGAGTTGCCACAACAACCATTCCAAAAATCCTTGACACTCTCATCATCTCCTTTGTGTTGGTCCCTAAAAACATGCAAGACCTCTAGACCTCTTCTTGACACTCTTGGCATAGCAAAAGTTTGAATGTCAAGGTTCTGTGAGTCAAGAGTCTTAATCAGGTTTTATCTTCAACTAATTACCATCACAAAATCCAATCGACTACACTGTTACTAGTTATTCTAATAGTCTAAGAACTTAGCTTCCTTTCTTCACCAAAATTCACACCCCTTTGTTCTCTTCAACCAACATTATATATATTCCTCCCATTTTCACCCTTTCGCTCCCAAGAAATCTTCTTGCCAATCCCCTCGCAAAACCATGATTCACATAGCTCATGAAGAGTCTTCATTGAGTAGCCGGGATTATGTTCCATCATTGAAACCAACTCACCAAGATCCCTTCGCAATAACCTACAAAGCAACAAAACAAACCAAAAACATAAACCATCTGAAAACAAATTCTTCGGCACCCTTGAATCACCATGCCACCAATAGTTTAGCCATTGAGCTGAACTAGGGTTTGCGGCCTTCATCCACAGAAAATATCACTGTTTTTAGGTTACAAGGGTATCACACTGGAAGTATTCAAGGTGAGAACGCACTTGAAATTGTGATCGGTTCTGAGACCTGCCCAACACTGGATTTTACTGGTACATTGGACCAACTATTTTGCAATTTACAAGTCCAAATCAATCCATTAATAGTCTCCAAAGGGAATCCACCAAGAATTGCATTTCCATTTTGCATCAATAAAACTGCTGGTGAACACAGTTCCTGGTGTTTATAATATTCATGACAAACACAAACAAGATAGTCATGACCAGCAAATAATAGTCTTGTCAGATTTTAAGGTTCTTATTGAGCTTCTCCACATGCCAAGAAACATGTGGCTCGCCCACTATACCACTATTTTATGGAAAATAGAGAGGTCTTCATGTGAACTAGTGGGTGCCCGTGGTCGAAGGCCACCTTGAAGTCCCCCGTGGGTGCCCGTGACCTTGGGCCACTGTGAAGTTTTTTCTTATCTTTTACTCTTTATTTGGCCCCTGCCCTGCCCGCCCTTTTATTTTTTCTTATCTTTTACTCTTTATTTGGCACCTGCCCTGCCCGCCCTTTTATTTTTCCTTATCTTTTACTCTT
>Ga0209208_10003720_pt1 | contig 21821 bp, 21 predicted proteins | sample S1TSphfallax_3_FD_187694 | JGI IMG/M metagenome (GOLD analysis project Ga0209208, IMG submission 187694) | Host-associated microbial communities from peat moss isolated from Minnesota, USA - S1T2_Fd - Sphagnum fallax MG (SPAdes) (version 2) | ecosystem: Host-associated > Plants > Peat moss >...
TCAAGGCCCCCACCCGACTTGGTTCATAATGAACCGGAATTTGAGGTGGAGGCCGTGCTTAAGTCAAGGCAACTTAGAGGGCGAGAGCGGGAGTACTTAGTCAAGTGGAAAGGATACCATCCAATAGAGGCTTCTTGGGTGAATGAATCCGACATGGAACATGCCCAAGAAGCCATAGAAGAATTCCACGCGAGACCGGCAAAGAAGAGACATAGAACGTGATGAGGACATCACCTTTCTTTTAGTGGGGCGAAGTGGCACATAAAATGGAGGAGCCCGTCGATGACCTAGATTCCTTCTTCCATCTGCTACTGCAAAACCTCCCTCTCTAGCAGTTGATGGGATGGCTCCTTTTGCTATTATTCCCATTCTCCTTATTGACTGATTATCATCACCACATTGTCTTCCAATATTTGAGGTCTCTCCTCCACCATCTAATATTCGACCACTTCTTCCTATAAAATCTCTACTTCAAGAGTCTACTCTGGATCAACATTGCTCATATTTTAATTTTCTCCAATAACTACCTCTATAACCTTGTTCGCAACATTGGATGTTGCAACAGGCTTATCAGCATCCTGTTCTTAACGTAATGATACTTTTGTGATCACTTTGCTTGGAGTTGTTAATGATACTCCTTTCTTTTTCTTCCTATTCTCTAACGTGATGGCATTAACATCCATGATGATCCTCTCCTTCCGCTTTTGAAGTTTTTTTTTTCTCTTATAACATTTTCTTACTCCCTAACAAACAACTTCCGGTAGTAATATCCTATAATGGTCAAGGTGGGTCCAACTAGGGTGCTAATCAACTATCTAGCCATGTGTTGAATTGCTACCAATTCATTCTACAACTTATAAGAAAACCATGTTGCCTAATTTGCCGATTCCTTCTTGGTAGCTAACATCATAAAAACTAAAGAACCAGGGGCAAAACTATTGCTTTGAAGAAATGTCAATATCTCTATCAATGCTTCTAAATCTTCTAGCTCTTGCCTTCCCATATGTTTGGGCAATCAGATACCTTGATTTGAAAACATAATGATCTTGTTGTGTACCTACAAAATAGGTGGCATCAAGACTATTTGTACCCTTCCCACGCTCCTGCCATTAATCCTTCACAAGGTAATTTGAATACTTTCATTATACCCTCCTCACATATGTCAATTTGTCATCCATGTACTTTGACATATCGATCGTCATAGTTGAAATTACAAATCAACTCTTTTGCCAAAGGTTTGTTAATGTGAGTCCAATTGAGTTTCTTCAACAATGCAAGATCCACCTTCGTAGCCCATGCTCTTTCCTAGGTGTCTAAGGCCCAAATACTAACATGAATACATCCCAGGAAAGTGACCTTCCTTAACTCAACCACAATCAACAGTTTTTTTACCAATTTGATCCTTCATCACTTAGTGTTTAAAGAAGTCATGCCAACATCAACTTCACATTCATGCTTCATCTCTTCAACTTTAAGAACTTGCTTCTTATACAAATCAAACTCCTGGTTCCAGAAGATAGCAATGTAGCGTTAGTAAGGTGGTTTTGACAATTTTTTGTATGTCCCTACAAAGAGATAATCGAACTTCAATTGTAATATTGCAATTTCAAAACAATGTTACTTCCTTGGAGTGTTAGGAACCAACCTCTTCTATTGTTTTCTTTTGAAGTACTCCTAGATTTGTAATTGGGTCTTGTCATGTCTAGGAATTTCTTTTTCGTGCTCCTGCTTGAAAATCTTTGAAAGTTTCCTAGTGGTAAGTCAATTTCTTTGCAACGTTGTTTATTCCCTCATTTTTTCCCTCTAAAATAAGAGTTGAGTGTTCCTTTACTTCTAGCCTTTACAAATAATGTTGCTTCAAAACTATTGTCTTCACTATCGTTCGACTCCTCTCCATTATCTTAAACATTATTTCTATGCTCACACACAACTTTTTGCCTACTTGATCTTGTAGAACTAAATATAACTCGTGCTCTCGCATACTCTTTAGATATTACTTTACCATTAAACTCACATGTAGTGGGTTTGAACCAAGTTGTACATGGCTCTACAAAACTCTCAATTTTGTTTCGATTTTTTCATGTAAAAATCTCCTTAGCTCGGGAGTTCCACCCACTCGCACACTCATTATTTCTTGCAAAACACTTATTCCACAAATACCAATGATGCTTGATTTTTTTCAACTTTATTAATTCTTTAGGACTCGATAAAGTTTGCAAAAGCCATATTAATTGTATCTCATTTAATAGTGTCTTCAACACCCTAGTAATAGCCTCTCTATTTTCCTTGTGAGGTCTAGCTTATGTGGTTGAAACAAATTTTCTTTTTAGCCTTTTTCTCTCATGGCATAACTTCTTCTTTTTTAATTTGGTTTTGTAACTATTACTTCTTGTTTTTCCCTCATTACTTCTTGACTTTTCTTCCTCTACCCAAAAATATTCATCATCTATGATTTTAGGTATAAAATTTATCCATAGGAATTTTATAGGTTTAAGCACAAGCCTAAATGATTTTTTAGGTTTAGTAGTTGGAGATTTGTTTTAGTGGTACCTACTAGGATATCTTTCAACATAGACATTGGCCACCATAATGTCAACCATTACACTTTTGGAGTGATATTATTTTTAAATGTTGAAATTTACTCTCTCTACTTCATCATGACCTAAAGTAGTTAATTCAATAGTATTATTTTTAAAAACTTTACATCACAAATTTATAAGCTTCATGGGTTCATTCCAAATCCATGCAAAATTTGTTATTTCATGGGTTCATGTTGTTTAAACATGAATGTCATGCATTATTTAAACACGAAAGTCATGTGCATGACTTTCATGTGTAAACAACATAAATAGACATACAACATCCATGTCTAAACAATACGAACAAACATATAACATTCATGTCTAAACAATGCACATGACATCAATGTTCAAACAATACAATTAGATGAATGACATATGTGTCTATTCCATACGAACCTATGAAAAACAAATTTTGCACAACTACTATTGCCAAATCATGACCCATGAAGTTTGTGATGTATGTACTTTATAAGGACCCTTCCAAGGTAACTTAAACTTACCTCCCTTGATTTTAGTTGTTTTAAGCATCCACAACACTAAATCACCTTCACAAATACTTTTGAATTTCCCTTTATCATCCCAATTTTCCTTCCTAAGTAAGTGTATATGATTTATATTTTCATAGACACACCAACATTTTTCATCCAATTGGACTAAATCTTCCATCTTACATGGATGGCCCCGCTTGATCAAGATCTTTTGTTGGTATATCCCTAATTCTTTTGGTGGGGACCATAAATTTAGTTAACATAACGGGTTGAGTGCCATAAACCAATTCAATTGGTGTAAATTGTGTAATGATTTTATATGTTATTCAATATGCCCATAGTGTTGTGAAAAGCATAGCGTCCCAATTGGTACGATTAACATTAACTAATTTAGCCAAGATCCTTTCCCAAGGTTTTATTAGTCAATTTAGCATGTCCATTCCCTTGCAGATAGTAGGTGGTTGACTTGTGATGTACAATCATAAGTTCCTCCACTAATACTTCAATGGTTTTATTAATGAAATGACTTCCTCGATCATTAACAAAGTGGGTGGGACATCCAAACCTAATTATAATGTTTTCATAAATGAATTTGGCTATGTTTTTGTTGTGTTACCCCTAAAAGCCTTAGCTTCTACCCACTTAATGGTGTAGTTAATGGTTATAATGATACATTGGTTACCAATATTCTTAGCTATGGGTTTGATAGGTCCCATAAAATCTAAACCCCATTTCATAAAAGGTTCAAATTCCATGACCAGTTTGAATGGTCATTTGCCACTTCGCCACATAGGTTTTAATCGTTGACAAATGTCACATCTTTGGCACAAGTCAACAGTGTTTATATGAATAGTCGGCCACCAATAGCCTATTGACATTATTTTTTTCACTGTTGTATTACTACCATAATGACCTCCTGAGCTGGCCTTCATGGAATTCTTTTTAGACTTTAAAGGTTTCAATGGGTGTTAAAACATTACCTCAGCACCCCATTTGGTTTTAGTTTGTGCAAATGGCCTTCATATAATATGTATGGTCTTGTTTTAATCACCCATTGGCTTCAATCTTCTTTGGGCATATTGTTGTCAAAATAACCTTTCTTGAGATAATCAATTATTTGTTCATACCAATCAATTTCTATACCAAACAGTTGGGCATTTGGAAATTGGTCTTTAACTCCAATAGCTAATTCTCCATGATTAATTCTAGATAATTGATTAGGTAAAAAATGCACCCGACCTAGCTTAAATTGTTTTTTGAAATCAAATTCTTGTAATAATAATAGTCATCTAACAATTTGGTTAGTGACTATTGGTTTATTAACCAAATATAAGCTTGATGATCCACAAAGAATGTGAAACTATTTCCCAACATATAAAACCTACCAATTTATTTATTTTGTTGGAAATTTTCTCGGGTTTAGGGTTGGAATTTAAGGTTAAGGTTAAGTTTTGCAAGCACTTAACAATTTGTTAATTGTTCAAACATAAGCTATTTTAATTTTTTTTATTAATTTCAAAATTGCAACCCTAATCAAAACATCAATTTCACATATCTAAGTATTATTGTAAGGGAAATACTTAAGCATGTCAATAGAGTAATAATATTAGGAATATTAGACAAAATCCCAACAAATATTTTTTGAATTGTCAAAATGTAATAGGTCGATAGGTCCACATAAACTAAGTTTATTGTGTTGACATAAGTGACAAACTATTGTAATTACATAACAATATGACACAAAGTAGTAATTACTACTTTTTATAACCGCCAAAGGGCATGTTGGTATAGAAGTAAATATATCACAAGAGACTTTGTGGGGGCTTGTTTTTTTGGGTAGAAACAATGAGGTTTGTTTGAAAGTGAAAAGACTACTTTGCGAATGGAATGTATGGACATATTTTTTATGAAGCTTGAACATTTTCTTTAATCCTAATATATTGATTCTAATCCCCATTAATTGTATGATGTAGTAAATTGTAGTTCTAGAACAATGTAAGGAAATTCTCCAACAATTTAGTTGTCCTAGTTAATATTTTTATTTGGTATTTATATTAATGGAGTAGGACAAGAATATAGAGTGGTGCAAAAATGTATCACTGACATTTGGCAACCATGTTGGGGAATCTAATTCAATTTGTTGTTGGAGAAAATTGAAAAAAAAGGTTATGTAGTCTTTTTTTATGAAATTAAATTAATGGAAAATGAAGAGGGGAAAGTTGAAGTAGACAAGTTAGATTTAGGAGTTTGTCTAATTCATGTACTTTATATAATTCTACCTTGTGGATTTACAAAATTGTTAGGAGTTTATAAAGTCGGTAAAGAAAAAAATAGAACAAATAAATTGATTGTTATGAGTTTTGAGCATGCCATAACTTTTCCTAATTTTTTCACTTATTATGAACAAGATATGGCTAAATCTATTATTTTCTTTGATTACTACAACATATCTCAGGGATGGTTCAAGAGACAGTAGATAATGACAATATTAAAAGAGGGAGCCATGAATGGTTAAAAGAAACTATAACAATTAATGAAGGAAAAGAAAGATTAAAACTTCATAAATAATATGGCTGGAATTTTTTGGATTACTTGTATACATGAAGAAAGGCTCTAAATTTTGATACATGGGGAAACTTCATTGAAAAATTCAAAACATTGCATGAGAATGTTCAAGAATTAATTTTTTAAAAATCACATTAGGGAACAAAAGTATGGTGCATACAACTAAAAATACTAATAATTGACATTGCACAATTAACAAAATAGGAGATGGCTACTAGTAATAGTATGTTTATTGATGTTAATTCCAATTAAGAAAGTTGCAACAACCTATCATATTATCAAATTTCATGATAGAAAAGAGTTTACAAAACCAAATATTAATGTTTTGGTGGAGAAATGGATACCATGCAATCTATTATGGACTCCTAGATTTTTAGGGTCTAAATATGCAATGAGATTAAGAGGGAATGAAGAGTATTTTCTAGAAAAAATTTAATCAAAAATTTTTTGGTCTACATTCTAAATCCATATAAAAAATATTGAAGAAATAGAAAATTAAAAAAAGATAACATGGTAGTAGTAAGGAAATGAGAATCTTTAGGAACCCATGATGGATAAAAGTAGGGAAGTAAAAGAGAAAAATATATTAAGAAATTAGAGAAGACATAATTGTGATGAAGCAAAAGAAATAAACTAGGTAGAAAAATCTAAAGAAATGGCTACTCAAGCATAGAAGTTTACTAAATGGAAGGGGTTGAAAACTATTTTTAGTCCTTCTAATAGTTATTAGTTATTCATCATGTTGAAGAAGAAGTAGAAGTAACAACATCGCAAACAACAATTGAAAAAACAAATGGTTCACCCAATAAAGATACTCAATAATCCACCGAAACTTGAATACCAAACAAAATGCAAGAAGAGCGTGATGAAAAGAATGTTGATGCATTGCTAATAACTCCAGAGGCTACAATAAATGCTTTTGGAACACTTGATTGGGTCACATAAGAAAGATGGCTGCAAATACTAAGAAAACGGTCAAAAGAAAGTGTAAGAGAAGAAGTTAACGATAACAATGCAACTAAAAAAGTTTTTGGAAGATAACTATTCAAACTATTCCTTTAGAGCCTCGAATGCATCAAGATTGGAATTCCTTTATATCCATCACCAACTATTGTCGCACCAATAATGAATCTTCCACCCATTGTGGCAATCAATACCTCCTACAAATGCTTTGTGCATACAACTACCTAAATATCATGATAATGAAGGTCTAATTTTACATGTTCGACAATTGATTGAAATATGTGTGACAAATGGGAAAAATATTGACGACCACAAATTACAATATTTTCCAAATTCTTTGAGGGGAAGATATGAAATATTTCTTCCAGTAGTGACATGGGTAGAAGTGCAACATGCTTTTATAACTTGATTTAGTGAGGTTAGAACTGAAGGGCAAGCATCTGCCATTTTATGATATGTGATACAAAAGAAGTATGAACTAGTGGAGGACTATTAGGACACATTCCTCCGACTATGTGCAACAATTCTTCAACAACTAGATGATATATATTTGAGAGACGCTTTTCAAGAAGGTTTACGAAAGGAGTATGCATAGAAGAACACTAGTAAAAGTAGTTGAATCCGCAATTATAGTAGAAGAAGAGCTACCCATGAGATAGAAAAATATGGCAAAATATCATCAAAATGATTCTAAGTGATGAATTTGATGACTTTGATGAGAAGATGAGCACCATGAAAAAAAGATTGAAAAGAAATCTAAGAAAATAGATTTTGACAAAGTAGGAAGAGGAGTGTATTGTCAAAATTGTTTTTACGAAGGTCGTTTCACAAAAGAATGCAAATTGTTAATGAAATTCTATAGAATTTGCAAGGCAAATAACCATAATATAGATCAATGTCCTAGTAAGGTTGTGAATGGAAGTTGTCCCTTGAAAAAGATTATACCAATACACGTAATACAAACAAAAATGCTAGGGGCACAAGAACAAAAACAATTACCAATTTATAATGCACTAAATAATCAAAATCAATACAATGACCAATAATATAATATAAGACCAAATGGTCATAATTGACAAAATAATAACCAATCAAATTGGAATAATTAATATAATTAGCAAGCTTATAATCAAAACAATATATTCCATCAAAATGTTGTGAGATGTTTCTACTGTCGAAAGGAAGGCCATGTCAGAAATGATTGTTTTATATGGAAAAAAGTTATTGAAAGACAAAAAAAGAATTCCAAACCGAAAGTTGGAATAAATGTGGCCATGGTCGAATCGGACCAACCAGTAATGAATGTTTGTGTGACCACAAGAGGATAGAAAGTGAGGATGCTAAAGGTTGATATGCATGTTGAAGAACTTCCAAACAGAGAAGTTAACCCCACCAAAGGACGTTGAATTAGATTAGAGAAAGAAAAATTGATTCACAAGGATGTAGTTAATGAATTACAGATAATACAAGAAGTGGAAGACAAACCACTGGAAATGTGTAGGGATCTTTCGTTTGATTTGGAATCAGCCAAGTCAATCACTCAACTAAGAAGGTTGAACAAAGAGGAATTATTATAGTTGATGCATCAAATTGACATGATGAAGGATGATAAGAGGTCAATTGAAATGACCAAGGAAGGTGATGTACATGTCAAGCCAATAAGAGCTGACATGTTTACACAAAGAAATGTGTCATTAAAGGAATTGAATTTATTAAAAATGAAGAGTGAGTTAATGGGTGTTAATGGCAAGTGGACAAGGAATATCGACAAGCCAATTGCTAGTGAAGAAGATGGATGGGTTTGACCTTAAACAAGAATAATTGACTTGTCTAAAAAGAGGTCTAGTGGCAAAACGAAATGTGTTGCCATAAAAAATCATTATTGATCAAAAGAAAGTGGTGAATTACTAGAATTTGTGATGAATTCAAAGATAGAAGTGAAATTATGACAATTATTGAAAATTTGTCCTCAATTTAGAGAAATTATGACAAAGTCATTGTTGAAAATGGAAGAAGCTCAAATTGTTGATGTTTGTAAAGTCATAGCAACTAAAATAGAAGATTTTGATGAAGCCATATTAGTTGTTCAAGTTCGTGTTGGGAAATTTGGAGTTAAAGATGTATTATTGAATGGAGGATCTAGTGTGAATATTATTTCTAAGAGTTTGAGGAAGAATCTTGGATTGAGAAAACCCAAGCTAGCTCTTTTTGTAATAAGGATGGATGACCAAAAAAAGGTGTAGCCAATTGGATTAATAAGGAACTTGAAAATTGATTTGGTTGGATGTGAATACAAAATTTCTATTACAATGTTGAACATGGAAAATGGAACAAAATTTATTTAATGCTTTTGGGAAGGCCTTGGTTGAAATATGCAAAGGCAAATCATTATTGGGGTGATAGTACCTTTACCATCACTGTGGGAGAAAGGATAGTGATTGTGAGTATAACTTTAAAAAATATTGTAAAACCATCAAAGAGTCCAAAATATGTTGATGATGCTTATGGTTAATTACCGTGATATCTTTGCTTGGAGTTATAAAGATTTGAAGAAAATACCTAGGGAAATTTGTGAACAAAAAATTGAGTTAACCGCTAATTAAGCAAAGATAATATAGAATGAACACAAATTACACATTAAAAGTGAAAGAAGACCTAGACAAACTACTTGATGTTGGATTTATCTATCCCATTGAAATTACACAATTGTTATTTCCTTTAATAATTGTACCTAAGAAAAATGGGAAGTTACAAGTATGTGTAAATTATCACAAATTGAATGTCCAAACCAAAAAGGATTCATTTCGTTTACCATTTTTCAATTCTATTTTGGATTCTGTAGTTGGACATGAAATGTACTCTTTCATGGATGGTTATAACATTTATAACTAGGTTAAAATGGTTGAAGAAGACAAAAACAAAACAACATTCATCTTAAAATGGGGCGCTTATGCCTACAATGTTATGTCATTTGGGTTATATAATGCTCCTACTATTTTCCAAAAAGTAGTAACAAAAACGTTTAAACCTTATTTAAACAAATTTATGGAAGTGTGTTTAAATGATTTTAATATATATGGAGATAAAAAAGATCATCTAGAACAATTACAAAAATGCCTTGAAGAACATAGGTTAAATGGGATTAGCCTTAATCTTGAAAAATGTGCATTTTGTGTAAATTTGGGAGCATTGCTCAAACACATATATGTCCATGAGTATATTTAGCCAAATTTGACAATATTGCAAATATGAAAGTAGAAAATATGAAGCACCCTTTCATAGGCAATTGTGGCAATTTCTGGCGATTTTTTGGGGGGAAAAATAAGGAGTTTGTGACAGAATTTTCTTTTCAAAATATCTTTTGCAAAATGGTGAAAACCCACCCACAAAAAAACCACTGAGTCTAACCTTCCACTAACTAATTTCTAATCCCTCCTCCATCACATGACATGACAAAATTTGGGTGATTTATTTTCATTTTTTCTGACAATTTTCTTTCAAAAGAAGAGAAGGGGCTCAATTAATAGTGCTTTCTGGTGAAACTTCAGTATTGCAAATTTTTTTTGGCACACAATGTGTGCAAATTTCACAAAGATTGAACATAATTAGATGGTTCTGGTGGAAAAGATTTAAGTATTGACCTCAAGAAGATTTTACCCTAGTGGCTAGTTGGCTGTTTGCTTTATGGGCGTGAACAGCATTCTTGTTTTAGAGAATTTTCCCCTCTTTGTGATAAACTTTTTTTTCCACAAATTCTACAAAGTGGTGAAACTTCAATAAATTCGAGTACCAACCTTGTAGTTCTGCTACAAGGTTAGACACACAATGGGTTTACTTCAAAACAACAAAATGGGTTAGTAAACTTATTTTGCACCAAGTCTTTGGTTTCACCTAGAAACAAAAGGAAGATGAACCTGGAGTTGAATCCTTGAGGTCCAAAGGAGAGTGAGGGTGCAAGCAAGGCAAATTCTCAAGGCCTATTAGCACAATCTACAATGGCATCCAACTGAAAAATGTGATATACCCTAGTCTATCATTAATTCAGGAACCAAATAGGGAAATTACAAATCTGTTCTAACTTGCGAATGAAAAAATATAAACATTTGCATCAAACAAACACAACCCAATTGGCAAAATATATGTCTGTAAAGGGATCAATTGAGGATATAAACAGAGAGCAAGGTTTATGCTACTGTCATTTACCTCCACCGAGGAATGACAATGTTTCATCATGTGAGCAGAAAATATGTCATCTCCTATTAATATTAGGCTCAAAACACACTTACGCAAATATGAACACATGGCAACCGCCTCTTTGGGTGTCTCCACATTAGCTCTGCCTAACCTAAGACACCATTTCATGAAGGCCTTCAAATTGGAGGGCTAACTTTGCACAAGCCCGAACAAGCAAAAACCCAGTTCTTTCCTTCACCCCTGCCCCCAAAAATAATCCTTCAAGAAGGAAAAAACACTGACATATAATTGAGAGTTCATAATTGAAAGTTCAATTCTATTGCTGAAAGAAGATACCATACCAGGAGACCAAAGGGAAGAAACAATGGAACTCTAATTAAATGGCTTCAACACAACTTTGTTCATTGACCAGGCGTCAAGGCTTTTAACAGAGATGGGGGTGGTGCCATTGTTGAAGATATACAGGTTTGCCTTTTCCTCAAGTGCCACCGTTGGATATGCTCGTGCAGTGATTGTTATACGACCGCCCTGCACATAGCTTTCCACAATCGAGTGGTCCACCTACAAGAACCCCCAAGATTTGATTCATGTACACAAGTTGAATACACACAACTTGTTCACCAAGAGTATCAAAAGAAGTTGCAATTTTTTCTCTGTGCACTTGGACACACACACTCTTCAAAACAGTACACACCCTGAACTGGACAGATACATTCGAGTGTAAAGGGAAGAGAATCTCACAAGCACACGAACTGATAGAGTATCTTCTGTGGCCAAAACAGGCACAAAATGGCCGTACTCTGTCTTGTCAATGTCCTCAGTCAAAGATGATCTGCACAATAATAGAGACGCTGAGAAATTAGCTTTTTCCTTCTCTGAACACAATTCCTGTGTCATATAACAGTCACCCCACTTCTCCATGACTCTCAGATCTGATACTCTTCGCCACGAAAGCTTGGACAGTCATTGATTTGAGACATAATAAGGAAAATTTGCAGGTGTCTTTCATCAAACCTGCTCTGGTCACTGCAGAAATATGTCGTCCATGTACTGTTGCCTTTATGTGCAATGTAAAAGAACACTGCCAATTGCTCCTGGAAGTCCTCATCAGCTGAGACAAGCAACCCAAATGGCCCAAACACTCCCCGGTGTGATGACCCACCCTGTGTGCAATCGAATGGGTCGATGACATCGGCTGCTGCACTCCCCACAGCAGTGGACAAATTTGGGTACTTGAAAGTGACTTCCACATCCAGCTGCATGTGGCACATGCAATCCACATACAAAACTCATCACAATTTGCAACTGAAATCCTTTTCATATTCAAGTTTTGCTTGTAAATCACCTCCACAATGATGTATTGCACTAGCTGTTGAAATCTGAAAATTATGAAACTGCATCTTAAAGTGGCTAAAAACAGATTGGGATTTGTGGGTTGGCCTTCAATACAAGCCTCTGTGCTCCTCACCTGACGACCTGTAACACCCTTAACCTTCGAAATAGCACCAGCATCAAGCTTCACATCTGTCACTGACACCTTGTTTCCCCTCAAAGTCTCAACCTCCTCAATTGGCCACTGTATGAGATTGGAACCTGTCTTACTGTCCAAAGCAAGAGTCCTTGGCATCCCCTGTGAAAGAAAGCAAGAAGAAAATAAAATATCAGCAACATGATTGCAAGAAAGAAAAACTCCATAGAAGGCACTGCAAAAAGGCCATTGTTTTAGAGCTTGGCAGCTTACTATCATAGATGCCCAACCCTTTGCATCGTCTGCCTCTAGGCTGTCAGATTCATTCACCCACCCCACCAATATACGTCTCTTCTTCAAAGGGTCAAAAAGTGACTTTGCTGCATAAAACTTCCCATAGTCGTGGCGGTACCCACTCCCGATATCAAGTTCTGGAAAGTCAGGAATAAACCGCTGAGCAACCTTGTCATATGTGCCAATTGTATAGTAATCATGCCACTCGTCGATAAGGCCTACTTTCAAGACCCACTTTGAAGAGGGCGCACCGGTCTCGTAATCTACATTAAAGAAATCCTGCATCTCCCACATTCCCGTGCCATTCAATGTATGCAACACATGGTCGAGTGGCTCCCAATGCCTCAGATCTTTGCTCCTGTAGAGCAGGGACATTCCCTGTCTGAATTGCTGGTGAATTGCACCTACTATGATCATCCAATAGCCATCATCTGTCTGCCAGGCATTTGTTGGATCTCGGAAGTCCCGCTTGCCAATTCCCTTGGGACGTGTCAAAACCGGATTCTCTTCATATTTCTTCCACACTCTCAGAAGCGGATCTGATGGGTCCTCAGGCAATGCTATGCATTGTGACTGCTCTGCCTCAAGATTTTCAGCCCCACCTACAACAGAATGGACAACTGATCAGCTCTCAAGACTACCAAACCTTTCTAGGTGGGTTGGTGGGTTATTACAACCAGTTGACATCTAGCATGCAGATCTCATATGGGATTTAAGAAAATATCTGGTCAAGGAGATGTGAACATCCAGAGACACAAAAAACTGAACCTTTACTACACATGGAAATAAGACTCTCTCTCTCTCTTTGATCTGCTATTCTGACATGCATGAGAAATCTTAGAAAAACCAAAACAAAGAGGGAAAAAAAATGCAGTGCCTGCCACAAAACTGGTTTGGTTGTGAGCTGTTTACCTGTATACATGATGAAAGGTGAACCATCAGGGCCAATGGTACCCGAGCCCGAAAATGTCCCATTGATGTCATACCAGTGATCACCAGTAATAGCCCAATCCAAGTAGAGCCAGTGAATGAGATCTTTGGAGACGGTGTGGCCCCAAGTGATGTTTCCCCATCTTGCCCCACCAATATTGTACTGGTAGAAAAAATGGTAGTAACCCTTGTAGAAGAAGAGAGCTGCAAACAAAACAACAAAACATAACCAGCACAGATGGTTCAGGTTTAGAATTTCTTTGCTGAGAGTAAATGACTGAAAAATTCACTAAAGAAAATATTTCTCCAAAACTCACCTGTATGAAAACATCAGAAACTATAACATAAGAGAGATTTTTGAGAAAAGCAGAAGCCCACAAACCCACAGAAACAACTCTTTGAAACTTTCTCCTATGTACTACTTACAGTAGATATACCATAAACTACACATACAATAGACCACAGATCACGTACCCACAGGCAATAAAGAAATTGGACAAAGCCACAAACATGATCACTTGGAACTTGGAATTTTTTCAGCAACTGAAAAACAAAATGGCAGGGAAGGAGTGAGGGAGATTTTATGTTACAGGTATGAAGCAAGCACCCACCATTTGTATCTTGTGGATCAGAACCAAAACAAGTACCCAACAAGTCCAACCGCCCGCCAATATGCCACATGACAAGAACAACACACAGATAAAAAGGGTTCATCATCATAAAATCAAAGAGCAAAATTGTGGGTTCTCATATGAATGAATAGATCAAAAAAAAAACAAAAAAAATCTTTTTCGGTGCTTGTAGACTGTAATGCTAGAGTGGTGGGGAGTCCCCAAACTCCCAAGTTATGAGTCCTGTGACTTTGCAGGCTCATAACCCCCTTGTATGGGCTGGGATTGAGGAGCTTCCAACTGCAAAGTTGTAGCCCTCGATGAGATCTTTCCAACACCATGTGTGTTTTGATCAGCTTTTGCAATGCATTCTCATCTCACCATGAGAGATGGATCATACCTCACGTTCTTTCTATTCCTGAACTAAGAGGAAGGGAAGAAGATATGGCTAGAAAATCATGTTGCCAAAAACCTAGAGAGGAAACTCAATAACAAAAACAAGATGATGGAAATTGGGGGTTTATTTTTCAGACTTCATCGTTGGGTTGCTTACCACCCATCCAGTTTCTGGCAGGTTGGTAATGGTAGGAAGTCCTCTGAGGATCTAGAGCAATCTCGCTATCAGTCTTGTCGTGAAGACGACCTCCTGCACCTGCAGAAAAAGAGCCACCAAGAAACGTGGGCAGTGTACTACCAAACAGCAGAGGCAGCTTGGGCAACACAACTGCCACTCCTCCGTTGGGCTTAAGGACGGTGTACAAGCTCAGTAGACCGAGCAGAACTGCAACCACACAGCAGATGGCAAGAAAAGAACTCTTCCGTAGACTCCCCCATGTCCCTCTTCTTCTCTCGTGAGCAGAATTACTACTGGACAACCTCACATAAAATTCTTCACCAGTTGCTGCTGCTGCTGCTGCTGCTACTGCTCCAGCTCTTCCTCCACTGATGTTGCTCTCAATGTCCCCAATCAGCATTGACGGATCCATTGCCCCAGAAGAGGAAGAAGAACCTCCAGAAGGGTGTCCACAAACAAGAAAAGAAACCTCAAGCTCTTAGGAGCTTGAGAAAAGCTCTGAGAGAGTGAGGTTCCTTGGGTTTCCTTTCTCTCTCAAAGAACACAACCCGTTGAGCTTCCTGATGATCTCTATATGGGTTTGCGGATCCAGGTACAAGACAAGAAAGGGACAGTGGCAGGCAGGCCCACCACAACTGCTGGCCTGCCTTGTTCTTCTTCCTGGCCCCTTCCCCTTCCCTCCTTTAACTTGCAAGGGGTTTAGGGTTCTTGGCAAGGGGTTATGTTGGCCTTGCCTACCAAGGCCCTTAAGGATATTGTGTTTAGATTCATTATAGAGTAGAGTAGCTTAAGGGATTTTGGCCCCTAGGTAATAATAATAATACAAGGTCTATTTTTATCTGAGGATTTCTGAAAGATGATATATTTTGGCTTGTGTTGAAACTTGAAATTATAGTATTATAGAGTTATAATAATATCTTGAAGGATTAAATTGGTCTCTTTTAGAGGATTTTTTGAAGATCATTTTTTAGCATGGTGAAATATTTGAGTTTCCAGTAATTCTACTTTTGCGTTAAGATACTTTTTTATGCAAATGGCAAGGCCACAAGTGTGACACACCCCTTGTTTTTCAGGGGCTGGAATCAAAGAATTGCAAAGTGCAACCACTGGACCGTTCATTCCTTGGTGGGTCTCAAGTCTCAACTTCTTTTTCAATGGTTAGAGAATGAATGCAATTCTAGCCCCTCCCCTCAAGGCCCCCCCCCCTTCAACCTCCCCAAGCCTCCCTAATGGGAAAAACTTTAGTCCTGGAAAAGGGAAAAAAAAATCTATTCGTGTCAAAACCAACTAAAAGTGAAGAAAGGGAAAGAGAGACCCACTTCTTTTTTAAAATTAAATGAAAAATCATAGACTAAATGAAGAGAAACTTCTTCAAGGGGAAAAGCAAGCACCAGGCAGATTTTATTTTTTATTTTTTTTGTAGTGTCCTTGGAGGCTGCCTTACTACATGGAATTTTTCCTTCACAAGTGGTCGGCATTCCGAAAAATGTAATGCTTTGCTCTCACAGGTGTTTCATTTTTAGAAATGCTCACTTTTTTTTTGGGGTGATACCTAGTGAATATTCATTGTATATCATAGGAAAAGAAATTTAGAAAATAAAACTACTCCCAATGCTTTACACTAAGTACAGTCCTTGATTGTGGGCTTTACCTAAATTGGGCTCATGTTCAACTTCACCTTGCATGAGCCCTAATTCCAGTAAAGCCTGTGACCAAGGGCTTTGCCCTACACCTAACAACCCTGTAACTTAAGTCCCAAAGTAAAGGACTTTTTACTTAAGTAAGTCACTTAAGAAGGGACTTTTTTTAAGTACAACTCATAGGAAAGGACTTACTAGAACTTAGTTAAAAGCACTTAAGTAAGTCCTTTCCTAAAAGAGAAAGAAAGATCTAATCATATCAAACCATAATGTAAGTAATCACTTTTTCTAAGGGGGAGAGAGACTCACCTTTAAAAAGAAATTCAAAAGGGAAAAAATCCTAGTGACTAAATCAAGAGGAAATTCTTCAAGGGGTACCTAACACCTAACACTCTCACAAAGTTCAAATGCCTTCATGGATGAACTTTGCTACCATTTATTCATTCATTCATTCATCCATGGCCCCCAGCCTTTCCAGTTCTTCTCCCCCACCCCCCAAAGGAAAAATAAATCAAGGGTGGTTAGGTACCTAGTTAGACTTAGTCCCTTGGATGTGTTTACATGACATCATTAAGCTCTCTTACCTGATTAACATTTTCCCAATTTCTTGTTGCAATAAAACACTAGAACATGGAGGAAATGAGAAGGGAAAATGAATCAACATAAGTTGGAGTTATCAAAATTCTTAATGGTTAGAGGCTAAAACCTCTAGTTCTACTATATACACACCTCATGGTCACACGTCACACCATCCCTCCCACCACCCCAACAAAAGTCCCCAAATTGACGGAAGAATGCGTGTTAGGTGGCCACATTCCCAACCGTTGAAGACTCAATTTGTGGAATCTTTGGGTTGGAAGTGGGTGTGGGGTGTACACTTTGTTCACATGTGGATGGCTAATTGTCTTTAGAGGTTTGGAAATTGTGTGAGCTTTGATGCTCCTTATTAGTATTCTTTCTATGATGTGGAGCATGAAAATTAAGAGACCCAAATTTAGTAATGAGCAAGAAAGAGTCAAACAAACTCTCTCAAACTAAGTTTTCAAGCCAAGGATGGAACTAGTATGTCCGAGCATCCCAGGCATTACATATTTCCTTGGATGATGATCCAATACTAGTAGCTAGTGAGACAATACAATACTTAACCATTAAAATGAGGCTTTCCTTAAATTTTCCATTAGAGATGTGAGGCTTGTATCAAATGATCCTGTCAACAAAATTCTTCAATTGGGTGGACACACTTTGATCCGTTGCATGGATGAATGTCAGCTCTGCATTGAATATAGTGAAGGAGACTCTGTAGCACTTCCTAGCATGACAATTTCAGAGTGCACATTTTTGTTGCAGGAAAGCTCCAAAATGATTAAAATCCTATGTCAAATGGGTAAAGACTTTGTGCTTGTCCAACAAAATGGAATGCATAATAATTGCATTGTAATTCCATGCATGTATCGTAGTACCTTGGCAACTTTGACACATGTCCATAGAATAATTTAATAATCTTGAAATTTTCATTTTAGACCAAATAGAATACTCTTGAAGATTCAATATTTTCCTTCACATTTTTACTATATACACAACTTGTGGAAAGTCTTAACATTTCTCAAATTAATATAATTAGTGTCAAAGTTGGCAAGGTAGTATGGTATATCTCTGGGGCAAGTTTTTAAGATTTTTTTAATAAAGCTAGTGGTCCATGGGGGGCCAGAGTGAACCAGCACCCACCAGTTCCACCATGAAGGATGGATGGATGGATGATAAGTTGTCAGAAAACAGTTTTCTGTTGGCCTTCAGTTCCCTAGCTAACCATTGTGGTTACCTCAGTTGCTTTTCTTTCCTACCTACCTACTGACAACCCACAAGCAAGTTGTTGAGTATGTACTAACCATTGTACTTACCTAATTGTCACCTATTTTCCTACCTAACTATCTAGACATAGGACCTATTTCTAACCAAATGGGTTACCAAGGTGAAACCAAATATTAACTCAGTTGATGTTCATCCATAGTAACGGACCTTTGGTGGATGGTGCACTGGTGGGTGCTGGTTCACTTTGGCGGAGTTGGGGCCATATGCACATATGCCCATATAATTTGGCGAAGGGATGTAATATTAATTAATGGAACTTGGGATTTTTGGAAGCTTTGGGGCTTGTACTCAACTTGGGATTTTTGTGAAGCTTTGGGGCTTGTACTCAACTTGGGATTTTTGTGAAGCTTTGGGGCTTGTACTAAGTGGGCACATAAAGTGTGTGCTTGCATGGACAATTGAATGGTGTACATTGACACAAACCGGATCTAAACTAAGTGCATGCAGATTACAAATGGGACTAATAAAATAATTCATTAGTTCCACAATGCCAATAAAAGCAGGGCCAACAAACTGAGATCATTGGAGATCCACTAGCTCCAAAGCAACTAGGAAGGTGGAACCCCAAATCCAGAGTGAAAGAAAAGGTTAGGCTAGACCCACCACCTCTTGCCTCTTGCAAATTGCAAAGAAGAATAGAATCTCTTCACAAGTCCCCTACTTTAGGGCAGTTCAAAAAAGTTCATGGCTTTCTTTTCTCTGGGTTTTGTCAAGGGATAATAAAGTTGGACTCAAGTTTAGGGTTTTTCACCATGCTTCTTGGCAAACTGAAAATATATTTATTGTCCCGTTCATGAATTTTTTCTGAAAAATGTGAAATATTTTAAGTTTTCTTTTGAATTTGGGGGATTACAAACCCACAAAACCCTAATCCCCCAAATTCAAAAGAAAAATTAAAATATTATTAAAAAATTCCAGATCCTACTTTTTTGTGTAAATCATTTTTTTGGCATTTTACATTTCATATGCACTTGTTGGAAAATATATTTCAATTGATGCTTTTTTTATATAAAAGAATTGTTGGATGGTCTTTGATATGCATTAATGGATGAAACAATAAACCCATCATCTACATAGAACCCATTGAAGGAAAAATAAAGGATTAGATCAAAACCAATGGACAACCCATGGCTATTGGCTCCATGTTTAATTGCATTGGGGAAGCCATTTAGCTCTTATCATGATCAACACAGATGCATTCATGCATTCACAATAGAAAGGAAATCAAGTGGGCAACCAAAAGGCAATTGGCTCCACGACACTATATGCTTCATTGCTTCTTCAAATCATCAATAGTAGACAACGGCCAGGCCGTTGATGGAATCTCTTGGTACTTGGGTCTCTCATCCAAAGTGCAAAACCCTAGGAGACTTTCAAGTCTCGAATGGACTTACAATTTTGGATGGGTGATAAATTACAACCTTGCTTCCCCCACAAACGGTTGGAAAGTGTCAAATTGCCTATGTAATATGATCACAAAGCATATCACATATCTAGCGGTTTATATATATATTCATTGCAATAGAACGATTGGTGAATTTCTTAGCTTTTGGGGTTGGGATTCAATATGTCACATGAAAGGGCAAAAATCCCTCAAAAGGTCTCCATCTAATAAGTCCACTTAGAAATGTCAAATCTCATAACAAATGGAATAGCTAGCATTATTAAGACCTCAAAGGCCCACACATTAATCACCAAGTTCTTAGGCGCACTTATCTTTCCTGGCTCTCATATCAAAAAGATAAAAAGGAGAGTTGGAAAAGCTTAGGGACAATGGATTAGCTAATTTGATCGGCCCCTTTCGTCGTTCCAAATCTTGACCTTTCATTGGAGCATCAATTCATTAAGCACATGGCTTTGTTCTAAGTTTTGTTAGGTTAGGGTGGTCATAGGGTTATATGGAAGATTTCTCATCTTGCCCAAAAGCAACTTGGTCATATTGAATTCATTTCTAGAGTTGCCCCACTGCAGTTGGTGAGTATAAGGCTCAGGGCACAACCTGGGAAAATGTCTAAAAGTTGTCACAAATGTAAAGCTTTGAACTTTTTGTCTTCAATTTCAGAGGAGGATATTTGTTAGACACTCAAGTATACACAAGTTCCAACTCGAATAGCAAAACAAAACCTAACTTAACCCAGGTCTAGCTAAATTGATCCCTAACCAAGCAGAATTGGGGTTAGAGAAATGAAAATTCTTTTGTCCCACCACAACTACCATTTTGATTTATCCCAAACATGAAAGTCGAATTGAAACCTCATATTCCAATACCATTCTCTTTGAGTGTGCCAAAACCTCCACCGTTCATACCATGTTGGGTGAGAAAGTTTCAATGGCTATAAGAGTTGAAAGGGTTGCAAACCCCTCTAAAATCCAATGGGATAGGACGAAACTCGACTGAGGAAAGAAAACCGTTCATGTTTCCATGAATGGCCTTTAAGACCACTCAGAAAGAAATTAGAACCAAAGGAATGATGGGTTACCCCTATTCATCCCTTTTACACATCCTTTCTTGCTTTTCTCACATGTGTGCAAACAAATAGTCCACTTGAAATGAACTTTGTATATGTTGATGGATTTTTGAAAAAATTGTTCATGGGACAACCCAATTTTGGATTTCAAAAATTTGTTATTTTCAACAAAGCAATGTTAGGGTTTAGTGTTTCTTGGTCTAGGTTGAATGTAGCTTGATCTATGTACCTTAATTCTGCTTCATATAACAATGTTGAAAAAATACTAAATAGTTTTCAATTTGAAGATATTTTCATCAGAAACAAAAATTGTAGATTCGTTTACAAGATTTGGAACCTTTTTTTTTTCTTTTTTCTTTTTTCTTTTTCACGTGTGAGTCTTAACCTAAAAATTGTGATTGACTCAACCCTAACATTTGCAAAGTATAAACTTGCGATTGATGGAACAATTGGATTGAATTCATCCAGAAAGGATATCCGAAAGAAAAAAAGGCTTTTTTGTGAGAAAAGTGAGGTATATAAAAGGAAAAACTCCAAGCACCTGGAAAGTAGGCATATGTACAATGTAAGACAGAAGGTCTGCTGCACAACTCTCGTTTGTTCTTTAAGTACTGCCCAGTTTTTGTATTATATGACGAGAAAAAGAATAACATCAAGAGACATGATAGGTTGCAAAGGCTGTACAGGATCTGTGACTTTGAGCTCATTGTGAGTATCTTAGTTGCGCCTTACCAAGGGTTTTTTTCTTTTCTTTGTTTTTTAATAATAATTTTGTGGTTTCGAAATTTGGAGTTTTTTTTTCCATTTTTAGCATGAAATTTTCGAATTTACTCTTTATAACGAAAATTTTCAATTTTTTTCAAAAAACTTTTGTAACCACAGTGTGAGAATTGGACCGAAAAACAAGAAATTGCTGCTGCTCCTTACTCTTTGATGATGCAGGGGTTTTCTTTTTCTTTTTCTCAATTTTCTGGTGTAGCCACATTGGCAATCATGCACAAGAGGAATTAGCAAAATTTGGCTACAAGTCAGAGAGCAAAGTAAAAAAATTGTAATAATCCTGCTATATATTTTGGCGAGCTGTTAGAACCTATCATTTCAATCTGATAATTTCAGTAAATTTTCCCTCAAAATCTGGCAAAATCAGATTTTGCTTGCCATAATTTTGCCACAAA
>Ga0209208_10003722_pt1 | contig 21820 bp, 12 predicted proteins | sample S1TSphfallax_3_FD_187694 | JGI IMG/M metagenome (GOLD analysis project Ga0209208, IMG submission 187694) | Host-associated microbial communities from peat moss isolated from Minnesota, USA - S1T2_Fd - Sphagnum fallax MG (SPAdes) (version 2) | ecosystem: Host-associated > Plants > Peat moss >...
TGCCTGCACAAACAAAAGAGGAAAAATATGTTGTGTAATGTGCCCTAAAATTACTCTAAACAAATTGGATCAGGTCTTTGTGTCCAGGTAGTAGCCCAACATGTGCCTTACCTACCTACATTGGTAAGTAAGCACTTACATACTTCCAATCCTTATATCCACTTACATAGTAGGGAAAGGGGTAAGTAGTCCTGCAGGAGCAGTGCTACTCTACTTGAGAGAGAGACCGACGTAGTCAATAAAAGACAGCGTTAGGCCTACCTCCACTCCAGGTCCCAGAAGGGACCAACTAGTTTAAGCCATGGTTGTGTTGACAAAAGTTTTAAAGGCCTGTGCAAAAGACATAGGTACACCTACACACCCTCTACTTTGGGGGTCTACCGGTATTTTTCACATGCAATATCTAGTCTTAATTGTTTCCCCATCCCCACCCTTAAGTATTTCAACATTGGATAGTGAGACACAATTTGAATACCATCACATGGGCCTATTTAATGCCCTGGGATTTACCACATACAACATCCAACGTTAATGTTAAATGCATCGTTAATGTTATGCATATCAAAATCATGTTTGTGATATTTTTGGATTGAAGATCAATTCTTCTAATAACAATCTTTAAAATGTTTCTTGTTGTTGCTAATTGAATAGGGAATTATATTCTAGCTATGACATGAGATTGATTGAGTTTTTTCAATCCTTATTTCATTCATTATTGATTTTATTGGTGTTCAATATGTGTTCATTCGACAAACACATATGAATAGATTTTCTTTTGCTATTTATTGAATGTTTGATTTTGAAAATTTATCCATATTATTGCTTTTTAAGAGTATGTTCTTGTGAATTTGGAGATTCAATCTACTCTATTATTGTCAAATTTAGCATAGGTTCTAGCACATAGTTTAATAAGTTTGTTTTCTTTTGCTCAAATGATGGTCTGCAATTTTGAGTGTTCTGTTTGGATTGTGTGGAAATTTGCAGGATATTGAAAATTGGTGATATTTTCATGTGGATGTTAATATATTAATATAGATGTGGAAGAACCAAATTTTTTTGTGATCGTTGAAGACATTGAAATTTTACAGATTTGATATCTTTTATTGTTTGTAATGTTACTTGAAATTTGTTTAAAATTTCAATGAACCCAAATCTCAAATTCACTCATTGTTTGAATTGATTATTTGTAACATTGAACATTGTTTTCCAAAAACTTTGGTGTTGATATTTTATGTTTCCATTTAGCTTTCTAAATGTCCATTTATCTCTTGTTGGTGGTGTTTGGTAAATATCATTTGTCATAATAAGGGTGACACTACCAAAATATTTGAATTGAATACATTTTATAATTTGTGTTTAAATGGTCACTTATATGACATTAAACATCCAAGCTTCAATTAAGGATATTTCATTTCTGATAACAAAATTTTGCAATTGTTCATGTTCATATGTTGGGGTAGTTATTGAATTAAATGATGATTTGACAAGTTTGGTAAATATTAATTGACAACAACAATAGCATGTTACATGATTGCAAGTTAGTGTGCCTCATTTTGGGTAAATACAACACTTCACAAAGTCTATATTTTAACACTAAAATGAAAAAGAGAAAAGACCAATGTTAAATGACGATTATATGGTGACTAATGAACTAATAGAGTCTCAATGACCTAGAGACAAACTAAATAACTTTTTGAGACACATGTTAAAAAAGACAAACATCAATTCAACAAAAAAATCAAAATAGGGACTTTTGAAAATGATGTCCAAATTGAATGATTCAAAAGTTCATAACTATTTGTTGGTTAAAGTTCTTCTTTTATTTTGTTAGATTCCGTATTTATTTTTGTACCATATAAATATATTGGAGACAACAAATTTAGCAATTACACCAAATTGTTATTGTCCTTGTGTTTGTTAAAATGAACAAATGGGACAATTATAAAGTTTTGGTTTGGAAAAAAAATTAAAGTTGAAAGGTCCAAAAGAGGAAAAAGTGGGTAAAAGCAGATTGTGATGGACTTTTTTGGACGTCCCAATGCCTATTTTCTTGTAGGTTTGACAAATATTGTTATATAATTCATTGTTCCACAAATGAAACATGATTTTTTTAAATTTAAAAAGGGATTCAATTTATTAAAACATTATGAATTGATCCTTCAACTTTGAATGAATTACACCAATACTATTAATTTTCAATCAATGATGATTTTTTAAATTGAAGCATGTCCAAGGTCCATACCCACTTATGGGTTTATTGCTTATAACCATTGTATGAGAATTATTTAGAACTTTAAGGCATGTTATTTCAAAGGTCTATGACACTTAAGGTAAAAAACATGGAAATAATTTCTTTTTTCTTTTCATAATTCCATTTAATGACCTCAAAATATCCATGTTTTGCAAAGTTCATTTACCTACAAACCTTTTTTTTCAAGACTTGTCTACATTAAAGATAATGAAAAAGGTTTTTAGTAGGGTGGTACAAGGGGAAAATGGGGAAAAAATGTGAACTTGAACATCATTTCATTGGTTTTAGTGAAAGACCTAGTTTTATGAGGTTCATTGGGTTCAAAATACATTAGAATATGGTTTTTTGATGGATTTTTTCTTGCCATAAGTGGTCCACCTTAGTGTGTTTTACTTGAATGTAATCACACTATAATGAGCCATTAGTGCCCTCGTAGGCTAGTCCTTAAAAGGTAGTACACTAGTTAGTCATGTGGATTTGTCAAAATAAAGTTTGGTTATTTAGTGAAAATATTATTGATTCCATGATTTATAATAGTTAAAAAAATCTTGTGGCCCAAAAATTTGTTTCAATGTTATATTATTATGAAATTTCTATTAATTTTTTCCAAAACTATTTCATTTTCAAATATTTTTAAATGCTTTTAAGAATTTTTTAAATAACAAAAAAAATTGTTACGTTTTAGATTTTTTTTTCGTATTTTAAAAATCAACAAGTAATTGATTTCAAACATAACCATGTGTTCCCATAATATATTATGAATGCTACTATATAAATAAATCCAAAAAAATAAACACCAACTTAAGTTGTCACCACCATGAAACATGAAATATTATGCAATGGTTACAATCGTTTTCATATTAACATAGGTCAACTTGAAAGATATAATGAATTATTTTTTGAACACATTGTCACAAATTTTTTTTATAAATATTATTTATAAAGAGATTCTAGGAAATAATATGCTTCTAAAAGGTTTTAGAAGGTTTAGTTAGTGGATGTTTTTAAAAGTCTAATTAACGAAGATTTCTAAAAGATTTAATGGATGATTTTTTAAAAATGGTTGATGAACTTTTAGAAAGTTCCATGCAATAATATAAGTAGAAATCCCAACTATATATGACAACACCCTTCAATCTTGTAAATGCATGTGAGCTTATGTAAGTAACTTTGCTTCATAACCTAGTGTTTGTATCACATTTGTTTATCTATAAATTTTTTCTTCCTTATTCATCACCAAGCATATAATTCTTGTCGTTGTCAAGTTTACATTTTATTGTGATGAAAAGTTTTTATTTCATTTGAGCCATGGTTTGGTGAGATTGTTTGTCAAAATCACAATGCATCTTGGTGGATTGCAATGGTGGATTCAATTAGTATGATATTCACAACATTGTGTAAGTTCAACAAGAAATTCAAAAAATTAATGAAACAAATGTTCAATTGCAATCTAATGAACCTAAATTTTTGGTTTTGAATTTATGAAACTTTTGATAACAAATCAAGGTATTTCATGTGACCAATGCTAGCAATTTAAAAATGTTAAACACTAACCAATTTGCATTACAACAACAACAACAAAAAAACTAGAATAATCATGCTTAAATATTTGTATTATATTGCATTATAATGTAAAATATATATAACAAACAACACATAAATGTATCTTTTTCAATTCTTGAATACCCAATTAATGAAATTTGGTAATTCATCAAAACTTTAATTAGCTAACAACAACCCAAACAACATATACGATGTTTCAAGCAAACACTAATTAATTATTCCATTTTATTTCTTTGAACGGTGTAGGTAGACACATAGACACCAGTGTTGGATAGTTTTTGAACTATGATTAATTTTCAATTACTTTAACTACATGTTACCAAAATGAAAATCCTTACCCTAAAACCTAAATTGTGGAAATTTTATTGGAACAAAACAAAACCCAATTTGGAACTTATAAATTGGGGATTTTTAACCCTAGAAAACAATTCCTTTAACACCACTCCAACCATAGAGTTTGAAATTTTGAAGGTGTAACAATTTTTTGTACAAATCATGATGGTTAGGGTTTACGAAATTTTTTGTGAAATATTTTTTACTCATCTAACCACCACTTTTGTAAGCTCTAAGTTGTGTTCTTTGAAACAAGGTTAAGGAGAATAGATTGTAGAAAAAATTCATGAGATTTGCATGTGTTTTTTAATGTAGGGTGAAAACATGGTAAATTATACATTAAAAAAAAAGTTTCCACATAGATCTTATGTCATGCATATAACTATTAAAAAGTAGCATAAAATTGGGCAAAGGTATGTGTCAAATACCATCCATGATGTTGTATATTAAGTTTTTAAGAATCTAGTTGGACAAAATGAAATAAAAAAATATGTTTGAAACACACTGATTTAATATGTGTTCAAATGTACTTTTAAATTGGAAAAACTAATAAAAGTTATGTATTAAGTTAGGTAATGAAAAATCATCATATATTTCAATGAATCATGAAAAAAAATGTTTTCGTTTTATTAAAACTTATTTGAAATCGAGTTTTACAATGTGAAATTTGAATATCAAAGCACATCAATGCACATCAATGAAAAAATATCTTTTATTGGATCAATTAATTAAAAACATAAAATGTTCCACAATTTCATGATGGGTTTTATTGCTATTTTACCTATTCTTGCATGTAGCTTTAACAAGGGTTATCAAATGTTCACTTTATCTTGCTTACACCTTGTAGGTAAATTTTTTAACCTTTTTTTTTTGTTTTATTCCATGTGAAGGAAACAATTGAAACAACAATGTATTCATGGGCAAATAAAGAAACATAGGTTGTGGAAAGAGAGGTGCCATTAAAGTTTGAAAATAGGTTGTACCTAAAGGATTTGCTCTTCTTTTCTTAGTAGTTTGGTTTGGCATTAGTGTCCCAAATAGGCTAGGAGAGAAAATATCTAGCTTGAGAGGTGACAAATACCTTCATGTTATTTTCCAATTACTTTTGTTGTACCTATATCATGTAAATTTGAAGTCAACCTCATGTGATGTTCAACAATTTTTTAGCTTTCTTCCTATTTTTTTTTTCATGGAAAGTTAGAAAAAAAGGAATGCATTCTCTTTTGAAAAATTGGATGGGTTCTTATTTAAAGCACAATTTCAAGGTCTAAGAATAATGATGCTACATGCTCAATGATCTAAGAAATGAAGGAGGTTCATGGTGAATTGTCACCTTAATAACCAGTCCAATGGTTTGATGGATGCAAGATGAAATTGAACTTTCAAAAAATTAGTGATCACACCACCTATCATTGATGGTATGTATTTAATTGATTATCTCTTTGTAGTTTGCATGAACTTACAAATGAGGAACATAAGACCAAATACATCCCATATGTTCCATGCTATTGATTAAAGTCCCTTATTGCATATGGTTGGGTAGGTTAAATTAACTTGCACTACTAAAAACTTGGTATTTTTTTGATTGGCAAATCTAGTAAAAAAATACCCAATTTGAATAGGTGTAAAAAAGACCACCGAGACATTTTGGACAAGTTGATTTCAACATGTGTGTTGTGACTAAAGCTGTTTTTTTTATTGGTAGAATATGGAACATTTGATTGGTCATTTTGAGTAGTTGATTTTATGCTTGTAAAAAAGACATTATGGTGGGTAGGTAGGTACGTTGTAAAGAGGCAAACATGGAGGTAGGTAGGTCATAAAAAAGAAAGTAGGTAGGTGGTAGCTTAGCCTACAGTTTCCTGCTTGACCTACTTTAACCTTACCTAGTATATTTTACTTAGCCTACCCTACCAACCTTAACCCCTTAAGCATGTACATATATAATGTTAGGAATTAAACCCTTGACCCTCACAATGATAAACCAAGTCCTTAACCAATGGACCACACCATCAAGAGCTATTCAACTTTTGTCAAATTTTCTATTTCACATGTTTATTTTGACACTTCACTAGAAGATTATGAGGTGTGAAAGTAGATAGGTTGTAAAAGATAGGTGGGCGGGTGGGTGGATAGGTAGGTAGTTAATATGTAGGTAGGTCATAGGTGGGTGGGTAGGTAGGTAAGTAGATAGGCATTTAATACGTAAATAGGTTATAAGTGGGCATATATGCAAGTAAATGGGTAGATAGGTAATACATCTAGGTAAGTAATAGGTAGGTAGGTGGGTGGGTTGGTATGTAGGTTGTAAGATTGTAAGTGGGTGGTAGGAGGTAGGTATGTAATAGGCATAAAAAGTCCCATTTGATTAGAGAACATTGGTCATTTTGACTGATGATGTTAATTTCTTATATTCGATTTAACTGAATGTCCCATCTGACAAAAACCCATTGGCCATTTTGATTAGGGTTGTTTCAGTTGATTAAATGTATTGGTAAAAAAAAATCAATTTAGTCAAGTTGATTAATCAAAAAAATACATGTTTTGAACTTGTAGTCAAAATGAACATGTCAATTAATGAGAAAGGACTAGTCAATCAACTTGAACCATTTGATAAACCAAGTTTTGTAATAGTGTTGTCAACATGCACATGATGTCTTGTTATGAAGAACATTGATTAGAATAAGATGAAAAAAAAAATAAACAATTGAATTTAATGTCTTTTTAGTGTTAGAATCTTTGTGGCGTTAGATAGGCCTTCAAGCCTTCATAATAAACTTCAAGATGTTTGGTGGCATGTGAACTTTTGACATCATGATTTTAAAAAGTTAATGGGCCAAAATGCAAAATTAGGTTATTTCATTTGGATCATAAGTGTTTATTCTTTAAACATTATTATTTACAAATTGAAAGCCTTGTCAATCACATGGCACTAACACATGAATACAAGGTGAAGAATGCATTTGTTTTTTATTTGCAAGTTTTATAAACTTTAACAAGTTAGACCCATCCAATTATCATATTAAACAACTTAGAAACCAAAGAAACCAACCTTGTTTTTGTCATTGATGTTAGTTCATAAACAACTTTAAACATTGAGGTGGATGTAAGGTGGGGGAGTGTTATTTCCAGTACTTCAAATTAATCAAACTAAATAACATATTCCTCACAATTGCATTTCAAATTATTGGGCATTTTTGGTGCCACATAATGGTGTGGTTTTAATGTCCTGTAACCCACAACAATTGCGATGCATTATGTCATGTTGGACAAATGAATGGTCACATGCACTAACATTGGTTGAATCTAGTTTTTAGGGTTTTGGTTTAAGCAAATTTTTGGTGTAAAGGAGAACTTTCAATTTTCATCTTTTGTTCGAAAAATAAGATTGAAACCTTCAATTCTTGTCTTTTTCTTTCTCTTTTTGGCTATTGTTTTATAGTTTCATAACTAGTAGGAACCTTCAATTTAAAACTAATGTGTCTAGTTTTTTGGTGCACTTGTTTTAATGATTTTGGAGTTGATTTTGTACTTTTATTCTTTTATATATATTGGCCTTGGGTAAAAATGCTTCTTACAATCCTACATGCTAGATGCATAGGGAAATAAATACATTTAAACGTTTGGCTAAGTGTTACCTTGATTGTGTGACATGGCCTAGACGTTGTCGATTCTCAAAATGGAACAATTAGAGTTCAAAATTACTGAAATAAAGTGAGGTTGTCTTTATCCTTTCGTCATTGTACTACTATGTTCTTTTTCATTACAAACCATAATATTCAAATGGTTTCAACACAAATTTGGGGTTTGCGTTGCTTCGCGTTACAAGTGATGATGATTAAATTATTTTGTGTGGAGATAATAATTTTATTTGTAATCAATTTTGTCTTTTGAAAAGATAAAAAATTGTAAATTTCACTAAATGTCATTTTGTTCTATTAATATTTTTTTACATTCTTGATTTGCTACGCAAAATGTCAACACCAATTTAATTCATTAGAGTAGTTCACAATAAAATACAAACAAACAAAAGAAAAAAACATTGAAAGGGTGTAACACAAACAATAACATATATACAAACAAAAATATTGAAAGGGTGCAAAATAAATAACAAAATACAACTAAACAAAAAAAAACAAGATTTTGAAATGAAATTTAATTTGCAATGAATCATAATCCGGAATGACTATGGAATTGTCATAGGGATGATCACCAAAATCCCCTCCTACAGGAACCAGTTCTGATATGAGACATTTTCAATTTATCATTTTTAAAAAGTAAAAAAATTGCAAAATTATTGACTAGATATGCCAAATTTTTTGAATACAATAGACAACAGAAAACTTGTGTGACAGTCCACCGTACTCAAAAATCCAAGAAGAGTCGAATTTAGTGTATGGTAAAACCCTAGGGTAGGGGCATTCACAAAATAACGGGCCTAAGACGAGGTGATAGCCCAGTCTGGCCCCGCATTTTGGGAATGTCCACCACTATCTGCTTTACCGAAGGTAAAGCACAAGGCAAAATTTATCATGAATCAAACCTATGTAGATCACGAGGCTAATGAATGGGAGGGTTCTTATGCCTACTCAATAGTGGGAGGGTTCTTACACCTATCAGTAGGCATAATTTCCCTCCCACCCTTGAGGAGTAGGCATAATATCCCTCCCAATTTCTAGTAGGGAAATTCATAAATATTAGGTGCCCTCCACATGCGCTACAAATTTTCTCCGAGTACTTTAGGTGGTTCTGAATTTAGTAAAACCCAAAAGCCCAAGGTACCATACCTTGGGCTTTTGGATGACCCCTAAAATTTCAACCATGAAGTGCTCTTATGAGCTGTGTTTAAGCACAAAGATGAAATTTAAATAGTCCTTTACGAGTTTGCGATTCTACTCTTCGGATTCCTAAACAGTTTTTTCTTGGGAGAGGTGGTCGACAATATGGCGCCAGAAGGTCCAGCCATCACGACCAAATTTCCATCTCCAACTTCTAAAAGCTGGTCTTGAATCTCAGTGCAATGCATTGGTGCTAATTCACCCAATCTCTCTTGAAAGCATCGTCATCTTGCAAATCCTTGGATGCCCAGTTCTTGCTTGTGTTGTTGTTTTTCATACGACCCAAAGTTGGGGTCTTGCAAAACTGGATCAAAAGGAGTGTTTGTCTGTGCTTTAGAGGTTTCCTTATGATTCAGCCTGAAATGTCCAGCATGAGGGTAAGGTCCTCACCATCTTATTACATTCTCTCCCACAAAGTTTGAGTGTTCTCAAGCTTTATGTCTCTCCCTGTAGCTCTTGATTGTGATACAGTTCAGAATCTCTCTCCTTGGAGCTCTTGATGCAATACAGCTCACAGTCATTCTCCTGCTATTTGGGAGAATATTTCATATTGCTCATTTCCCTTTTGAATACCTATTTGTATCTGTATGGATGGAGCTAGAGCTAATGGTTACGTTTTCACTTCTCTTCCAGCTTCATGGCTTACTGATGTCAGTCTTGTAACAGGTCAGCTTGTGGAGTTTTCCCCACAATCTTGTAGATCTCTTTTCCAGTGGCCAAATACACAGCATCAAAGTAGTCACTAGTGGTTTGCTTCAAGGTTATGTTCATGTGCAGGAGGCTGCAACCTCTGCCCTCTCTGTAGGCCTGTCTTTGCCTTGGGCTTGCTTGTACAAGGGTGAACTAAAATGAAAGGAAAGATTACCCTCACAAGCTTGTTGCAGCTTGAATAAGGTTACTTCTGACTTTTGTCATTAGGTCTGTCTCTTTAGTGGTAGCCAACATCATGACTTAGTCTTCCCCATTGCTTTTGGAAATGCAATAGAAACTCAGTATAAATTTTTTTTTGTCTAATTGTTTCCCCCATGTTTAATTTGAGCAGACCATTGTATGTGGTTCTCTACAACAGGCAGGATGGGGAGCTGATGAATCAGGGGCCAACTAGTCACTGCAATTCAGGATGAAGGTGATGGTTGATACTTCAGGAAGGATATCACAAATTCTTATCCTGTGTGCTCTGGCGTGCACAGAACTCACATAACAGTTTTGAACTGTGGAGTTTTCTAAGCTGTAGCAGAGATAACTTGTCTAGTATGAGCTCCTGGTGATATTCCACTTAGTCTCTTTTTTCTCTCAGAGATTATGGAATGATTTGGTGGATTTTCTGAAGATATTGCACAGGTCATAAAAAGAAGTAGTTTTGTATTTTTGTGACTTTTTCAGTGACAAATGGACAGTACATAATTAATGCCCATTTATTCCAACATGCAAATGCTTCACAGAATATATGTTTGGTCACATCATGACTTAGAAATTTGTCACTAAGCGAAGTTCCATCTCCCTGAGTTCTTAACACAGTTGAATGAGTAAGAGCATACGACAAGAAGTACCTTGGCCATTTCATGTGGAGAAAATTGGGATAATATTATGTTGTCACTGCGTGTGGCTGCTCTCCCTCCCGCCCAAACTCTCCTTTTCTCCCTTATGTAGCACACTCTAGTTAATGATCACACAAAGTAATAATTAGCCAAAACAAACTGAAGATCCAAAAGGTGAAACTTGCAAAATTTGACTCCTGAGTTCAACGGGAATCAATCAAATCAACATTGTCAGATGTTCAAAAGAGGCTTAACATGAGTTGTCCAAACACGCAACATTCACCATTAGACCTGTAGGAATTGAATTCAGGGTGCACAAATAGTGCTAACGGTGACTTTGCAAGCACATGTGAAACTGGCTAAATTAAAGCCATAGTTTATTCTAGATGAACACTAAAGCTTAGTAATGTTTAGTGCCCTCCACAAGACTATAACAAAGTAAAGCAATATCATATGTTCTGGAAAATGAAAACTGGTACAATGGTGGTGATGTCTTGAATGATAACCTAAGTGACACTCAAAACTCCAAGACATGGATCGTCTTTCATTATATCATGAAAATCAGTCTCATGGAAAGTATGTTAGCAGATATCAGTGGTCTACACTAGTTGGTTGGTAGACAGTGGCCTGGGTTGCACAGAATCTGGCGCATAGCAACCATACAGAGTCCACCAAATGCAATGACAGATACAACAAGCCAGGTTCCATAGGTGTCCGAGATTTGTTTCTGTGGCATAAATCTAAGCCTGTACATTTCGGAGTAGGTTTGAAGGTGATGAAAGTGAAAATCGATTCCATTGGCTCGGAGATAAGAGAGCCACTGGTTGAATATCTGAGAAGGAACAGTGCAGTTTGAAAGTCAAGCTAGAAAGTTCTAGTAAGGATGTTGCACACATAGAAATAAACTTGTGTGCTTCACAACGCAATTAAGTGAAGTGACTGCAAGCACTTCAATTTCCACATGTATTTTTTCAATTTTGTCTTGGGTTTTAAATCTTCACATCTTCTTCACTTTGACACAAATCCTTCTGAACGCCCCCTCCCCACAATGTCCACAATTTCATCATAATGCAGTACTAGGGCGTTCACCTATGAGAGGAACTAAAAAAATAATGTTAGTCTCATTTGGATCTTGTAAGAACTCAATTGATTTCCTAACCCTCTAATATAACCAGCTGTAGAGCTGACCACGTTTCAGTACCCTCAGGTGTCAGATTTCAAGAATCTAGAAGCTGAGTAGAAGAAAAAATGTTGCCATCATGTTCTTCTCTCTTCGTTGTATTGGAATAAAGGCATCTATCTGTGAGGGAAATTTGGAATACAGGTGATTCAATTTCCTTGCACATTGCGATCATTCTTTCAAAAACGTAGCTCCTCACTGTTGAATACTCGATACAACAACCAAGAAAAAAATATTGTAGGGAGATACCTTCACATGAACTGTGATCTCGTAGTTGGCAGACCGCATCTCTTCCATTGCCGTGATCTTTTGCCAAATTCCAAATACAGCGACAGCCGTGGCGAATGCAGAGAGCGCTAATATGAATCCCACGTTATTGCAGCGCAACAGATTCGATTGCGCCGCTGCCGTGATAAGCAAGCCCTGGAACGCACTAAAAAATCCTACCACTTGATAAATCTCGTTCTTGACGCTGCGCATTTCCTCGTCCGTTTTGTAAATCCTGTTTTGTAATATCGTACAACTTTCGCAAAAATCTTTGAACGCTACTTTCCACAAATTGATGTTTGTTGATTCCAACCCCTTTACCTCCGCTAAAGTCCGAATACGTTGCTCAGGATTAATCATGTGTTCCTTACCATCTTGGACTTCGTGTAACTCAATTTGGCGATGTACATACGGAGGCTGGCTCCCAGAATCTGCCTCTATCGGTCCTTGGCGCCCAGAATCTGCCTCTATGGATCCTTCATGAGCGATGAATGCCTCGCCGACTGCCGCTCCAGCTGGTTTTTCGATTCCCGCCGAGTTCCTATCGTTGCCAGTTATTATGTCAATCTTGTGTTGATCCATTGAATGCGGGAATCGATCTGCGCACAATTGCAACAGCCTTATGCATAGACTGGAAACCGAAACCGAAACCGAAACCCAAATGGGTGGCCGTAGAAAAGCAAGCAAATACCAGAATCCCCGTCCCTCCCGCTGCTGCTCAATGTCGACAAAACCTTCCGCCTTCTCTCTGGTTCCACTGCTTGCCCATTCGAGGTGCCGACGAAAGTTTCTGCAAATTGGCCCGATCTCGGATGGCAGCTGCTACCCTGCAACCAGTAATTGAACCCTTACCGACAATAATACGGCATTTTATGGCGGCCCAAACACATAACAATCGAAGTGCAGATTATGGTACGGGTTTGACAGCGTCCATGCAAATGATTTACGCCGTTTTTACACCACGAACCCAGGAGCAAACAATCGGTAGGGTCGGTGGCTGACTCCCGTCTGGAAATTATTAAACAGTCCAAAGGAAATGAATGCAGTCAGTAAAAAAGTAGTGCTGCTATTTTTCACCTCCAGTTTGCCCATTTGCCCCATCCATATTTTGTCAAGTGACACCCAGGCATGTTTTGCACTCACAACCTCATTTAATATGGCATGTTTTGACACTTGTAACCTCAACATGCTAACTAATATGTTACGTACCCCTTTATACTCCCTAATGTGTACATAACGTGCATAACACGGACTGAAAATATGCCTAGGCGTGACAAGGTGAAAATAAACGGGGCAAATAAATGGGCAGACTGGAGGAAAAAGTCGCAGCACTACTTTTGTACTGATTGCATTCATTTCCTTTGGCCTGTTTTATCTTTTCCTGCCCTTCACGCCCAGTTCTTGTGCTTGGGGTGTTTAACTAGCAACCTACAGGTACCATGGTAGAAAGGAAAAAGGAGAAAAGCAAAAACATTTCTGTGTTATTTTCTAAAAACATTAGAGATATTCCCATAGATAAACTAAATCAGGGTCTGAACTCCAAGTTTAACATTTCATCCATTGACTATTAGCTCTAAGAGGAGTTAACCTCTAAGTGACCATATTATTATGCTCAAAACTTGTTACATCCGGACTCTCAGAGACCCTGATTTTGTCTTAGTATGGGATACATGTGATGTTTAAATATATTTTGGTGTTTTTATTAATGGATTACTTTAAAAAGTGACGGTAAGGTACCAGTGTAGATGCAGGTTCATGTTATGTATGTTTTGAACACGCTAGGGTTAGAGAGGGGTATGTAACGTATTTTACTTGACATGTTATGTGAGGTTATGAGCAGTGTTTGGCGGGTATTAGAATATCCTGATACTTTTCAGATTTGGTTTACACAAAATAGCTTACAAAAAAGGGTTTGGTTTTCATTTTTTTATTTTCTTAAAAACAATTTATACATTGGGGCAGACAGGGTATCAGTTTTTATAAAAAAAATTGAACCGATTCTGAGAAAGCCAGTTCTCATAAATTTGAGAACAGTGGTTATCCTTTGGTTGTTCTAGAAACTGATTATTACTTTTGTTCAAAGAAAAAAATTATAATCAAGATTTTTAAAAATATTATGGATTTTTTTCATTTTCTATAAAGTACTCATGTTTAATTTTACAAAAATAAATAAATAACCAATAATTTATTTATTAAAATTTCATACTTCAAAATTTTTATCCTAGTAGGCTGCAATGGCCGAGCCAAGCAGAAACATCAAAGAGAAGAAATGAGGGGGAAAGAGAAAGAAAAAAAAGGAGGGAAGCAGAGAAAAAAAATTAAGGAAAAATAAAAAGAAAGGAGGGAGAAGAAGATACTAGTACATTTTGTTCTTGATCCAATTCCCACCATTTGAGTGAGACATCTTAGTGGCCATATTAAGCCCAAACAATGTTAGATTTTAGTCTAAGTATAGCATATTATTTCTAATATTTAGAAATAATTTTAATAAATTTTGAGACTTTTATTATGGTATCAACATGGGTGTTTGTTCAACTCAAGGCCTAGTTGGGGATCTACCTGTGTTTATCACATTCATGATCGAGTGTTAATTGTTTCCTCACCCCCACCCATAAACCTTAGAAATTGAAGAATATATGTAAATACCACCATTTAGACCAATCACTATGGACGAGGCAAGCGGTGAGACTGCCCCAAGCAGGGAGGCAGGGTAGTCTGTGTTCACAAGCTGGTCCTTTACAATTTTACATTGAGGTAGGCTAAATTAATATCACATGCCAAGTCTCTCCACTTATATAAATAATGTTTTGGATGTGTACAAGGTTATGTAAATAATTAGTCTACATTGATTTAACCCCAATATGCACATTAGTGAGTGTCACAATTCAATTTAAAAAAAGATAAATTGAACTTTTCAAACAATCAATCAAAACAATTTACCATCGCTACGTGCATTGTGACAATTATTTATTTATTTATTGGTGTCAGGTGGGAATAAGTGGCTAGTTATTTCATGGGTCTTCTCAACTTTGAATTGAGTAAAATTTGAATTTTGAAGCTTGAAAATGTGACACGACAAACATGCCCCCTCTTGAAGATTTCAAAATTGTTTCCAAAAACTTGCTCACCTTGCAAGAAATTAAAATCGCTAGTGTTTAGCAACATGATTAATGGATGTGTAGTCAAAGCACTTTAAGCTAATCATAATCATTCAATAACAGAAATTTGGGAATCAAAAGTTACATTGTGACACCCATTATTGACACTTTATACTATGTTAATTCAATGCCCTCAATTTACATCATAAAATTTCATGTTTGAGTTTTGAAAGCACAACCTACTTCATTCTTTTTAAGCAAAGCTTGGCGAGGCACTTGACTCGAAATAATCATGTCCATATGTTTTGTCTTTGTTATATTTCATGTTTTATGTACATGACTCTAAGGTCATTTTGTCATTAAATAATCCTTATAATAATGAAATTAATTTTAATGAAAATATAAAGCTGAGGTGTGGAAAAGCACCATAATTATCACAACTTACAATTTGAATAATTTCACTTGTCATATATTGACATTATAATATATCATTTTTTTTAATGAATTAATGATTCATCCTATCAATATGGAAGCCAACCTAGGCAATGGTATTTATTTCGTTTTATATTAACACATTGAATGTGGGTGAGATTTTATACACTTTTACATTATGTTCCCCTATTACACTTACATTCACACAATATGTATATCCTAAACCATATGCACACAACATTGGTTTAAACATATTTTGGTTGTGAAATTGTAGAGGAATTAAAGTTTTTGGAAGAATGTAGGAACTTGACATTATCTCCATAATGTAGGTATTTAACATCATTTACCAAGCTAAACACATATTATGTGGATTTGTTTTTAGAATGTTGCAACAATGTATTCAAAATCATCGAAGGTTGTTTTATTGCTTGTTATTAATCTCTTATGTGTCTAGTATATCATTATCACATTATATGAGTGATTTTTTATACTTATTTATATAAAATTGTTATCATGTATTGATGTATGAATGATTTGATGAATTTCATTGCATAAATTTGATGTATCCTTGTTTCCAAAAAAATTGATGATTATTATCATGTTTTATTTTGTGTTGATATGTTTTTGTACTAAATTTGTATTTGATATGAAATGAAATAGTTCTTTAACTTGGAAAATGTGGTTTCAAAAGTGAAGTTGTTGTTTACCATTTCATTTCAAGATTCAATCTTTTAATGGTGTTATTATGTTATTCAAAAAATTCATTATTTAAAAACATGATGTGAATACCTTTTCAAAACTCTTTTCTCCTAACCACTTACAATATTGACATGAAAAGGCACATTACCTATGTCCATGTAATATAGTAAAATCAAATTTGAGATTGACATTAATAATGATGAACTATTGGGAATTGTAATATATAGGGAAAATAAAATTGGGGGCATTTGTGCGCGAGGGTGGGGTATTTCTACTCAAGTTGGAACCTTGCTCCAAGGTTACAATCATGATCATAAATACAAATGGAAATGTAAATGTTGAAGTTAATTTCTATGGATTCAAACCTAGACAAGGTTGTACACATCAATATTACAAATTTTTTAATTTATTAGAGTACATTTAAAAAATCTAGAGCTTTTTCCCAACCATGAAGGTTTTAGTATTATTTTTATGCATAATATTATCTAATATCAAATTTCAATTCTCTCCATTGCTTCAATATGTTAATTCCTTGATCATAATTGGATTTTTAAAATGGTATGAAAACTGAAATTCTTTTCGTGTAATATGTACATAAAATTTTAATGTATGAGGAATTTTAGTTTAATTGCTTAGTTAAATCATAATTTGGTTAGCCCTGAATTGGGTTAATGTAATTAAATGTGTTTTAGTTTGGAAGTAATTCAAGTGGAAATTGGGTTCAAGAATTCTTTTGTGTTTGGGTATGTAATCTTTTTACGTGTGTTCTCACAAAAAAAAAATTGTGATTTGAGATTCTACAACACACAAGGTTGTTTTAAGGTTTTTTGTGTACTTTTGCAAGTTATGTTCATGCGCATTGTTCTATCTGAGTTTCAATTAATTTTGTGTTTTATGCATGGATTCTTGTGGTTTATAGCTATGGTTGATGTGTGTGGACAATGATAGTTGTAAGTATCAACATGGTAGTTCACAACAAATGTGATCCATATTATGGAAAATTGATTATTTAAATTAAATCATTCAATTTGTGATGTATGTGTGTAAACAATTGGAAATAACACAAATAAAATTTGCATAATGAAGAATGTTTTCATGTTCCATATGCTACATGAGTTTGTTTTATTATTTTTTGAATAATTATAATCATTTTATTTTATTGTTTTTTTGTATGACATTTCATAAACTAACATGGATTGAACTTTTTAAATTAATTTTTCATTTTCATACTATATTTCATATTATGTTTTGTGCTTGTTTAATTATGAAAATTTTAAGTTTTCAAATAGAGAAGAAGGAATTGCTCTCATGCATGGCAGTTGTCATTATTCATGTGTTTGTTATCATGCACAAATGGGATGATTTGAAGTTTTGGAATTTGAAGTTTTGTTCTTAAATTTAAGATGAAAACTTTAACAAAGGATTTAAATCACATTTTAAATTATGTAAACCTATTAAAAATTTATGTAAAGAGAAAATTTAATGGAAAGAACATGTTAATAAATTTAAAAGTTTGAAAAAAATGATATAAGGGTAAAGAGAAAACAAATATAAAATATTAATTGGGTAGGCATATGTTGAGCATTAAGAAAACCATTACTTGGTTTTTTTATTCCAATAATTATGTATGTTTTTTCTTTAATGCATTTTCTAATAAAGAATGTAGGTTAGATGTTATTGGCAATGTGAATGAATTAGACATCCTATACATTGTTTAGGATATGAAAAGGTTTTGCATCCAATGCATGAATTGTTTTGAAAAGAGGATCCCACAGTCTTCCATCATATGTAAATGTATACAACAAAAAAAAGAAAATCAAAGTTATTTTATCATGGCATATTTTAGAAAATTACACATTTTGTGTAACTTATAATTTATGTATTTTACATATCATGAATTTTGTTGTTGTTATGTAAACACATTAATGATTTACAACATTGATATAAAATTTCACACTTAAGCATGAAAAACCGAGCACTGGTCACACTTGTGATCCCTATTAGTTTGATTACATCTAAATATTTGAACCTAAAGATTACATAGTATTTAAAACAACATAAACCATAAACTTCAAGTTAAAATCACTTAATTTTACAAGACATTGAACTATATTGATAAAAGAAAGTTTATGTTTTAGAGATTAATTTTTTGATTTAGAGCTCTTTGTGTGTCAACAATGGATAAATCAATAACCAAACTTGGGGTGTTCAAAGCTTCAAAACTTTTTGTAACATATATATGAATAGGATTACTAATGAATCTTAAAAACACTATGAATATTACTTATTTTTCTTTTGTTGTGGAGTGTTGAAATATTCCGGTTTGAAGGAGAGATGTTCTTTTATAACAAATGTTCATTAGTTGATAAGTAATGCCATTATGCACATTGCTTGTATAGTCATTTGACCTTGTGGAAATGGGATGTGGATCAATAATTTATTTTAAGAACTTTGTTTTATCAAAAATTAGTTCAATTCAAAACTTTGTAGAAACTTTGATGGTTATTCAATCCAATCATGTTCTAAATTTTTTGTATGTGCAAATATTTTTCATAAAAAATCTACATATGCCTTACTAACAAATGTAGAATCATGTTTTGAGTTTTTTGAAATTTGTTGATTTTTTAATCTTAATTTGATGAACTATGGTGAAAATTTTGGGTTTGAAATGTAATATTCTTATATTTTAGGCATCCGTGATCTACCACCTTCGCTTTATAATAAATCTACCAATGGTTCATTGTGGAAAAAGGTCAAAATATTTTCTCATTCAATTGTTTTTGTTATGACTTATTTTTATTTTGTATAAAGTTTTAAAAATCGCTCATTTGAGATCTATTTGTTTCTTACTTGCTAGTTTTACCTTTTGTAACAATCTTTATTTTTTATTTTTTACTTTATAACACACACCCTCTTTAACTGACCTTGTATCCACCTTCCATTTATTTTTTTGTCTATCATGCATTTAAATTGAATTTGCCATTGGTTATCATATTTTTTGTATTACTTTCAATCGATCATGTTTCCCTATTGATTTTGCTCATTTTTATAACTTTCATCCATCAACAATGTTTTCATCCATTATCTAGACATTTGTTCATGTCATGGATGATTTAGTATCATTCATGATTCTCCATTCCCCTATATCTAATCATGGTAAATTTTCCACCATTAACAATTGATAGTACCCTTAATATCTCTCTTTCATTGGGGATAGAGCCAACAATGATGAAATTTACCACTAACATATTCCATGTACAATTCTTGAAAATGATATTGTCATTTTTTATTTGTACATCAGGTTATAACTTAGTTAAGGATTCCGATAAGTGTGATGTTATTGGGAACATGATGTGAACACAATGGGAGCTTACACCTACCCTTCCCCAAAAGAAAAAAATTGAATCCCTTAGTTGCATATTGTTTAATCTCATTGGTTGCTAGGAATTTAATATGTTTCTCATTGCATTTCTCACCCATTTTTGCCTACACTAACACCTCCATGAAGGTGGGTACATGACACCTAATTTCATACATGCAATATTTTAGCAAGACAATGTCAACTTTCTTACACATAATTTGTGTTATGAAATCTAAACTTTGCATATTGAAAACAAATCTTAAAGCTTAATATTATAAAAGAAGAAAATTAAATTGAAGGTATTCATTAATGTTGTGTAGTTATTTGAATTTTGTAAGTTCTCATGGTTTTGAGTATCTTAAAACCCATATATTTAAAGAACCTGAGATCATTTTTTGATGGCATACCAAAACATAAATGCTAGCCAAATTTGGCATACAATTGTAGTTTTTTGGTCAATTTAAACCTTCAATGGGGAGGTCATTGGCAAGTTGAAGCATGTTACGTACCAACCACTTTGGGGGTTGTGGATGGACATGGAATAAGGAAATTTAATGACATCTGTAAATCATTTGCACTTTTTTGAGTTGTGGTGTTTGCACCAACAATTATTTGTATTTTTCATTTATTAACCTATTAGTTTAATTGAACCTAATATTTTAAAAAATAAGTACTAGTATTAGTTCACTTACTAAACAATAATACCCAAAATCTTTCATATATATTCACAAATATATATATAAATTATAGATTAATGTATATCCTATATTAATTACAAATTGATTTTTAGAATAAACATAACTATATTGTAAAAATATACGAATTCTAATTTTTACCTAGCAACTAATATATGACATCCTATACTTTCACTCACACTTTTAAATTCAAAGAAATATAATTTTTTTGTTAGGGCTTTATAGTCTAATAATTATCATAATTGAAGAAATTTTAATTAGTATAAGACATGAACTTTTCAAAATGTAAAAAATGAATCACCTAATTATGTTTTACAATTCGATATTGAGAAATTTTGACTTCATCCCTCACATGCTATTGCAACCCCTTACAAATAAACAATAAGGACAACAAAGTTTCTACTAGCTTTCAATGTCAAACTATATAACCTTGATAGAGTACAAAAACACCCAAATCACAACAACACAAGGGTATTCACCAAAACTCAATACTTGTTGTCACTCAGTGATTATGTCATTGCCTCCAAAAATCGTTTACAAAATGGAACAAGTTTTAAGCAAATTTGTCAAATTTGGCTCAATTCTTAGGTCAAGAGAAGTTTCAGTGCCACACCCAAGGCACCCAAATTGGACACCAAGTCAAGCAAATTGTTGAAAATTTGCCACAAAATTACACTCAAGTATTTGGTGCTCAGTACGTGATATGGGACCCTCCCATTTAAAATTGGATGAAGAAAAGTCATTTTAGCTTTGCAAAATGCTTTTGACCAAGCATTTTTTCACAGTTTGCTAAGGCTGGCGAAGGACAGAAAAGCTGTGCAGCTGCCAGAGAAGAGTGTAATAAATGTGATCTGACTGCCCCTCCCTGTTTTTGATTGGTCAATCATAATGATTGGTCCAGCTAAATTGCTGTTATTAATCTCTCAACTATATGCAGTCCCACTTTAGTTCCATGGGTGGGGTGGCCAAAAAAGTAAATAATCAAACTTGGATGTGAGAAACATTTCTGCACATTCACATACTGAGCACGCTGGGGATGCTCTTACTCACCAACTTTCAACAACATAAGGAGAGTGTGATTTCCATTCTTTTTCCTTCCATCCATAAAATGCAGAACTGCCACGGTGAAGTAACTTACACTTTTTCTGTAAGTACTTGTGTGGAAAAGTTTTTGGTCACGTTGATTGTACACAATAATTTAATGAACTGTGTGTCATGTTGCAGAGCCTGATACATTATGGACCCAGATTGACAATTTCCTTCGGACACAGATATTTCTTTCTTTCTGCTGTCTAACATGATGAGAGCATGATCTGAAAAGGTTGACAGATCCAAACCGCATGGATTTTGACAGAGTTTGATAATCATTTCCCACCTCTGGCATCTGTGCTTGTAACTTAGTGTGTAACTCGATGTAATTATTTAATTACTTAATTGTAAAAAGGGGTAAGTTGAATGGTCATGGTGCATGTGCACCATGTGATGTCATTCCTTGTAATTAAATGTGGAGGATAACTTTTGGAAGGTTCTAGACAAGTTTCCTTGGGATTAATTAAATATGGAAT
>Ga0209208_10003725_pt1 | contig 21813 bp, 16 predicted proteins | sample S1TSphfallax_3_FD_187694 | JGI IMG/M metagenome (GOLD analysis project Ga0209208, IMG submission 187694) | Host-associated microbial communities from peat moss isolated from Minnesota, USA - S1T2_Fd - Sphagnum fallax MG (SPAdes) (version 2) | ecosystem: Host-associated > Plants > Peat moss >...
CCCCCCCGTCCTTCTCTATTGTGTTGTTGATGGTAGTCTTAGCCTTCCTAATGCTTTTCCTTATGCTGTTCCTTTCCCTTGGTGTTGTTCTTAGTGAATCGAAACCCCCCTCCTTCTCTGTTGTGTTGCTAATGGTTGTTTTCTAGTGGTCTTGAGCTTCCTAGTGCTCTTGATGGAGTTCTTAAACCTCCCTTAGTGCTAATCCTCTCCCTTGGTGTTGCTTTTAATGAACTAAAACCCCCTCTCCTTTTTTGTTGTGTTGCTGACGGTCTTCTTCTTGGTGGCTTTGAACCTCTTGGTGCTTTCCCTCGTGTTCTTGAACCTCACTTAGTGTTATTCCTCTCCCTTGATGCCACTCTTGGTGAATCGAAACCCCCCTCCCCCTCCCCCGCCCCTTACTATTGTGTTGGTGACAATCTTCATTTAATGCTCTTAAATTTGGAACTGTGGAGTTTTTGGTGGTGGTTGAACCACTAAGTTGTTATTCAACCCCCATACCATGTCTATGTGTTTTTTATATTTTAATCAAGAAGCAAAGACATAAAATGATTTCTCAAAAATCTACTATTATAGCTTGTCTATGGTTAAACATCACTAAATCTCCTTGCGGATGATCTTTAGTGCAAAAACTCACAAAATTGAAAAGAAAAAAACAATGTTTCCATGTGGATGTTTTTCCTTATAAAGTTTGTCAAGGTTTCATGATTTGACCAAAGTAAACAACCTCAAGAACAATTGTAGGTATTTGTTGATGTAAAAACTACTTACATTCGATTCACATTGGCAACGACATATGTATTGATGAGCTTTAAATGCACCCCCTTACTACCATTGCTTCTATGTCTCTATGATTGAGACAAGGGTTTTAGTGTTAATGTAAAAAATGTAGACAAATATCATATTACTACAAAGGTAGCTTCAACACATGTTTGTCAAATAATTAATTTATTTTGAAGATCCCATTTTGAAAATGAGATTGTTAGAATTAGGGCCCTTTAATTGTTTGTTTCATCATGTTGTTGTAGAAATGTTGCAATTACCTTTTTCTTTTGCATTCAAACCCTAGCTTGTTGTCGGGCCTATTTCTAAAGATTTATTATTTAGCCCAAGTTCACACCTTTATATCTAAGAAGGTGAGCTCACATTCCCTTTCTGAAATTGTGGTGAAATTTATTTCCTGCTTCTTTGATTATTGCAGATGACTAAGCTGCAATGAAGATAGCTCATTGTTGTCTTGTAAGTTCCCCTTCAGCTACCCATTTTGTTGTAGTCATTGATGTTGTTGCCTTTCTAGCTTGCTTATATTACTTCTCATTCCTTCTTGTTTCAAGTAGTTCAGTAAAATCACATGCACAAACAAGTGGGATGATGACAAGTCGAGGAAGCCCAATAGAATCATGAGGAAGTTTGCAAGCGCAAGTGGGTGTAAGTAGGATGATGGACAATCTAGGAAGAGGTCGCAACAACATAAGATTTGGGTGAAATGGCGAAGAATATTTGATTCCTCAACATCATGGCAACTAGGAACACAAGGAAATGTTGGCATTTGTTTGTTGGAAATGCACATAATAAATAGCTCAAAAGGAGATTGTCAATCCAAGATCACATTGGGTCAAAGCATGGTTGGGGTACCCAAAAGGATTGTCTCATTTTATATTCATTAGACTCATCACTTAAATAGGTTGTTGAAACTTAATGATACATTCATATTGAAAGTTTAATTTTATTCATAGATAGATACATTACAAAGGTACAATTCTATGCATAGAATGTCAAGATTGAGCAAGTTTAAGGATTCCTACCAAGTCCTTGAAAAAAATCTTCGACTCTGTTACATGAGAAAAAAAAAGTTCAAGGATTCATAAGGAATGTCTAAACAATTTTTTTGGCCCAAAAGTTTTACTACAAACACCTTACGTGTTAATGTGTATAAAATGCATGAATGTGACAAAAACCAAATGCCCTATTGCAATGTAAAAAAATTCAAGAAGTCAAATTTTTGAAAATTTTAAGCCATTGATAGAACATGGCCCGCATTGGATAATTTTTTTTTATTTTCACTTTCATAAGTGAAAATAGTAGATACTTTAGAGGCCTATATAAATATTGGAACAAAATTATTTCATTTGACATGAGAAAAAAGGGTGAAATGTAAGATAGGTCATGGGAAAAATGAAGAAAAAGGTGAATTTGGGAGTCCTTGGAATGGATTCCTAGGACTTAAACGGGTACCCCAATCATGTTTGGACCCATATAATACCTATTGCATAACATTGGGACAAGAATAACAAAGGATTGCAAAAAAAATTCAAATCATGTAAAAAAACACCATGTGCAAAGACAAATGGAATGCATTCAATTCCAATTATAAGAAATTTGTAAACTATCACAAAGGTACTAGGAACCATACTTCATTTTGGGAGTTGTATTTTGAAAAAAAAAAGGTTCCATATACCTCATCAATACAACAAAAATAATTATGAATTGACTTAGGCATTTCAAGGTGAAAAGATGGTGAATGTTTTGTTACATACCATAGACGTAAATGCTGAAAAGGATAGCTTGCTTACATACCACTTACACCAAATTCACCAAATGACAATGAAAATATGTAGTCACAAGATAATGTGGAAGAATTTCAAGAATGTAAAAAGTTTCAAGAACACAATGCAAACATTTTTTTGCCATGAATGTTTGCATTGTGTGGTGAACTTATTTGAAGATCTAACAAAACCACTCCCCAACAACAACTAATGGCCTCCTATTGTCATTCTTGTTGACACACCATCAAAACATGTAACAAGCAACATTAGGGTTAAAAGGAAGTGCAACAATATGTTTTTTCTAATCATTAATTGAGTCCACTAACAAAATTAACAATGTTCTTGTCGATGTAATGGATAAGATCAACATGACTCAACAATTCTTCACATCAAAAGACAAGAAGGTCCACAAAACAATCAAGAGCATGGTTATTGTGTTGTAAAATTTGAACACAACTATGTGCCATGCATTCATAAAAGATCAAGCCTTAATGCTTCCACCAATTGCTTTATTTAATTCTTCAAAGGGATCAAAAGACAATTCGCCATTTCAAAACACACAAATTATAAGTGATGATGAATAGGGTCCTAAGTTCAATAGTGCATGAAATAATACAAACTACAAGATGTATTTGAAGGACATTTCAACAATTCAAGCTCACTTCTAAATGGTTTTAATTGACACATTGAATTCCAATAGATATATACATTACATATACACCATACACATTGCTAATCAATACCAATAGATTGATGCACTACAAATAGATAAAACACTAGAAGAAATCTCCCAAAATGCAACCAATGCATTTGCAACTATATGCAACTAATTGTCACTTGCAACTAGCTCAAATTGCTTTTGCAACTATTTCACACCTTTGACCATTTTGCAACTATGCTACAACTACATTTACAATTAATGACTTCTTCATCCTACACATTAATTTTTTTTTCATCCATGATCATGCCCATATGTCCCATTAGTTGCAAATGGAACCAAACTTATTAGGGTGTCAAGATAGCCCCTAGTGGTATACATAGGTGTATTAAGAAAAATTTGAAAAGTATGTGTACTTTTGTTAAGTTCTATTAACAGTATCATGGGGGCAAGTTTCCATTGGTGTATTTATAAAGTTTTATTTAATTTGTATTTAAGCAAATCAACTACATACCTACCTATATATGTTCTTTTGCCTATCTAACTTAATTTATCCACCTATCTACTTATATGTTTTACCTACCTATCGAGCCTAGGTTACCTACCTACCTAAAATAAACTACCTACTTATTAATTAATTGATAATTAATAGTTCATATTTAGTAATTATTATTATTATTTCAATATTATTCAATATATTACTTATTTATTTGTTCCTATATAAATATTAATCAATTATTTATAAAGAAAGAATTAATTAATTAATATTTAATTCATTATTATTAATGTAATAATTTTATAGTTATTTTAAGAATATTTATGAACTATTCATCAATAATTTATAACTAATTCATTAATTTCTTTACTTATTTTATTATTTAAATATATTTTATAACTGATAAATTACTTAATTACTTATTTTAGATATTAATTATTAATTGGTCAATATCTTAATCAAAAAACTATTAAGGAAAACTTATACGTAATAATGTGGTTAATTGGTTATAATTTCAGTCATTTATTTTTGTATATATGAATTATGAATTAATAATTTATAACTAAATGAATTATTTAGTTGATTATTATATAATTATTAAATAATAAATTTTTTCTCATTAATTAGTTAATTAGTTACTTATTATTTCAATCTAATTATTAAATGGTTAATATTTATTTATTTATTTTTCAAAATAATAAGGAAAACTTATAAGTAATAATTTGATTAATTAGTTATTATTTCAGTCATTTATTTTTCTATATATGAATTTTGAATTAATAATTTATCACTAAATGAGTTAGTTAATTGATTATTATATAAATAATACATAATAATAATAAATTCTTATTAATTAGCTACGTATTATTTAGATCTAATTTTTAATTGGTCAATATTTTAACTAATTATCTTAAATTTATAAATTATTAGCGAAAATTTATAAATAATAATTTGGTTAAGTAGTTATTATTAAAGTCATTCATTTTTCCATATATGAATTATGAAATTATAATTATAATTAAATGAACTAGTTAATTGATTATTAGATAAGTATTGATTAATAAATTTTTAACTTACTAAATACTGAATTGGTTGCTTATTATTTAAATATGAAATGGTTAATATCTTACTTATTCATCTATAAATTTATAAAATATTTTTAAAAACTTATAAGTAATAAATTAGTTAGTTAGTTGATTATAATATAAGTATTAGTTAATAATTATTTAGCTTATTAAATAGTTGGTTAGTTACTTATATATTTAGTTATATAATTTATAAAAGAAAAAAGGAGGACAAAAGATATGAAATAAACTTTTTAGTTGCAATTTAGTTTGTAACTAAGTTACAACTTCAATTTTTATCCCATATGTTTTGTCCTTTACTTCCATTTTGAGAATTATATAATGAGAAGGCTTTGTCATACACTTTCACATAAAAAACACATGCCCATTGAGATGAGCTAATGAAAAGTGATTAACCTTTCAAAGAGTTTAACCTTAAAGGTTAAACCCAAAACAAATTAAAAATACTTACTTACCTACCTATTTGCGTAATTCAACCTACTTACCTACATATTCCCACCCACCTACCTACCTACTTACATACCTACCTACTCCCACTTACCCACTTAAACATTGAATTTATTTTGACCAAAATTCAAAAATGCCACGTGGCATATTAGTATCATGCCATGTGTCACAATTTAAACAATTAAAAATAGATGATGAAGATCTTCCATTTATTTTTAAAACAATCTTTTTAAAACATTTTTCATTTGCCACGTGTCATTATGTAAGTTGCTGATTTTTATGGTAATATATGGATGACATACAATAGTATATGCATGGTGAAGTGTTTTGTTGAACATTGACTTCATCCACACTTGCAACTAATGTTTTATGCAACTTGTCTAATGTAACTAAAAAAAATTTAGTAGCAAATGTCTGTTGCAACTAGAATATAGTTGCAAATGGTAGTTGTTTTGTCTAGTTTTCTTCTAGTGAAACACATTGCAAATCATTTTCAATTCCAATAAATGATTATATTGCAAACACACCAAACACATTTCAAAGATCAATTCCAATTCTAGTATTGATGCATTAGAGATACACCATACACATTATAGACACATGTGTTCATGAATTTGAAAAAGGAAACTGCAAGGATTCAACATTTAAAACATCTAGGATTTTGTGGTCTATGGTTACTTACGTATTGTTCAATTGCAATGTGTTGATTAACCCCAAATATCTCCCTTTGTTATAATGTAAGTTTAACATCATGTTCATTTACTTGTTCACCTCATATTCATTCATCAATTATTCTCCTTCCATTGTCTCTCATTTTTGCCACATTCTCCACCTTTAGGTGTATCATGAATTCATCAATGTCATAATCTTTCCCACTTATAATCATGTTATGTAAAATGTAGCAATAGATGACCACATTAGGAAGGAAATACAAATCCAAGTTTGACTTGACGAACAATTCCTAAATGTTTTTCTTTAAAATCCCCAAACTATTTTCAATTACAACTTTTGCATGATTAAACTATTTCTTCAACAATTCGTCAAAAAAAGAATGTGGAGCTCCAATTTATTTGTGATGCACCATCAACCATAGATGCAAGGGATAACCTTTATTGTTGATTATGTAGGGTTTGATGCCCTCATGTGAAATCCATTCATTGAACAAATTTCCCCAAGTAGTTCTTTGGTAAATTGAGGATAACTGCAACACTCTTGCATCATTCATAGACCTTGACATCCCCACAAAGACATCAAGGAACCATTTCCTATTATTAACAAATATGGCTTGCAATTGCATATTGTATGCTTTGGATTTGAAGGAATAATAGTCTTTTACAAAAGATGGACTTTTGGTGTTGGTATATGAATTTGAAAAACATCAATGGCTCTTTTGATACTTGACATCCTCGAAAACTCCTTGAAACCTTCCATCACATGAAACAAATTATTTCCTCAAGCCCATTGAATTAGGTTCTTGAATACCTTGTTCACCGCATGCATGAATTCACACAAGACCAAATGAATTGTGGATTTTCCAATTTAAAAAAATCATTGCATTACAAATAATAAGATTCATGTGCTAACTTGTACAACAAGCAAGCTACCTTGATGTTCATTAGGATAATGCACATATACTTCATATCTTTCTTTTCCATTTTATGTTTTAATCTTTTCATTAGTTGTCTCATGAAACACCTACTAACCATGATGTGCAAGCAACATATTCTATACATACTTCCTACCTGTTTTCTATTTGAAAACACCAACTTTTAAACTTCTAACCTTCCTCTAACATTTCAAAAAAATTGAAAATTGGATTTTTTTTCATGGGCATCCCTAACCTCCCTTTAGCTTCTCAAAGCAATTTGTGTCATATCATTTGGATTTGAGAAAATACCCCAACAATTAAGTCATTTTTTCAAGGGTTGGGAATGATTTTAGTTATGAAAAAAATATCCACTAACCAAAAAAATAATATTAGAATGTTCACCACATCAATATTGAAGTGCTTGAAAAATATATATATATACATTTGCAAAAAAATTACACCTACTTTCAAGTACTTGAGTTTTTTTCCTGAAATTTCCACAAATTTTAAATCTAATTCAAGTAATTGAAAGTAGATTAAGAAAACATGATTATAACAATTTAACTTTTGAAGTTCATGCAAACAAGAATTAAAATATACCAAAAAAAATATTATTATCCCCATAAAATCATATATTTGTTAGTCCTTTTATTTAGGGACCCCAGTATTTTGTTGTTTACTACACTTTTTATATATACTTTACCATGCTTTCATGTTTTCAACCAACCCAAAATTGTTGACTCAATCCACCATGTTTTTGCATTGCATCATCAGGAATTGAAAAAATCAAGTCATTGACCTTGCTTTAACCAAGTCACCTAAATCCCAACTCAAAAGCAAATTAACAACAAAAGTTATTTTTAATTATGAAAAATCAATACTTTAGTCATCCTCTCAAACACCAGTTAATCAATGTTTGTGTTGTCATTCAAAGAAAAGGACTACAACTTGCATATAAAATCAAGTGACTCAAATGTAAATTCCATATGCACATGACCAAGGATCAACAATTATTGTGGTTGGATTACAAGTTGAAAAAATAATGAAAGAAGAATTATTTTCAATGGCGTCATGATGAAAGGTGTTGCAAACAAAAAATGCAATACACTGCAACAAAATTGCAAGCAAAAACACAAGGACAAAAATAACAATCAAAAGAAAAGATTGAAAGCACAAAATAGGGGTTGCAAAAGTTGAAAAGATGTTATGTGAGTTGACAAGGCATTATACAATGCTACAAATGAAGGTGTTGATAGTGGAAGCTAATAAAAACATTGCAACAAACAAAAACCACGACTCCATGATGTTGCAACATGTTGAAAACATTGCAATGTACAAGAACCACGAAACCATGATACTACAAGTGAAGGCATTGCAAGTTGATGAAAACATTACAATGAACAAAAAAAATAAAAGCCCAATGTTATAAATGAAGGTGTTGCACATAAAAGTGCAAGAAATTGAAATGAACAATGGTCAAGCCAATCTCACAACATTATGATGAAAGAACTCAAACAAATTTGTACAAAGGAAGTTAGAAAGGAAATTGGTACCGCCTACAAAACTACATGTGATGATGGAAGCTACAAAAGCAAAGCTCAAAAGATATCTACAATGGTTGTTGTGTTTTATAGTCAATGTCATTAAATCTAATCACTTTTTTATCACATAGTTCATTATCATTGTTGTCATGAATGGTGGTGGGTAGCATTTGATTGTTGGCTTAACTTAACACAATGTGTGAATTGAGAAAACCAAAATATAAAAGTCACTAATTAATTTACTAGTTGATGGTATCAACATTGGTCTAACAATCATCCTTTAACCATCCACTAATAATTGGGATAACCTATCCTTAGGTGTGAAGTAACCTTTAGCAATAGTTATCAACATATTTTAAGTAACATGTTTTCCCAAATTTCTAGTGGATTTTTAACAATAGGTATTGTATTGTTATAATAAACCTATGATTATGGTTACAATTTTATTCAAGTTTTAAAAAAATACAATCTCATTCTTGAATCTTTAATGTTGGAAAGAAAAACTTGACATGAAAAAACTTTAGTCCATGTAAACTTCAAAAATGGAAGATTGTGTTTACATGGCACAAAAAAATATGATGAAAAATCCACTTGAAAATGGCCCTAGAAATACAAAAACAAATTTAGCAATTCCTTGAAATTCAAAGACCTTCTTTTGTACATGTCCTTCCCTTACAATAATGCCTTGTAATTGATGTTTATATTCCACACCTCCTTGCCTAGCTTGGGTTGACAAATATTAATTTTATGAAACATTTAACAAACACGTATGGATACAAAAGGCTTCCATGTGAATCGATATTTTTTTTATATATATAATGATGAATGGGGTAATATTAAAATTGGTTCCCAAATCTTGGAAATTATAAACTCCTCTTTGAAGCAAACACACACTTGCCTAATGTTTCCCAAAATTCATTAAGAGGTGATGTATCCTCACCTCACTAAATATATTTTTAGCAAAAAAAATTGTTAAAACACATACCTAATTATTATATATTATAATCAAATATGCCCATTTAACACTAGTTTTTTTGCTTGGTATCTTTCTTTACACTTATGATGGTGAATGTGTCCATTCCATGTTGCCAACTAAAGTCTACAATATCATTAAAAAAAACTTTGGAATTCTTAAAATTAAACAAATGACCCTAGGCCACATCTCAACTATTGATCTAAGTCCATTTCAATCATTCATACCTAAAAATATAGAATTTAGTGAAAGTTTCTTGTCACAAATGACATTTGTTGGTTTCAACATGAATTATGAAACATATGTTAAAATTCATAAGACCAACAATAAAGTATATATAAGATATTCCATATGATGATTGATGTGGTTCACTATTATTTACGGATGCAATGTTAGCCTTTTATCCATAATGGATGAAGTTCATCCATCAAAATCCAAGTTCATTTATAAATTGGATAAAAAAATATCAATAATATTTTTTCACCCATGATATATACGTTTAGGAAGAAGGTGCTTTAAGAGATTCTTTTGATGACGAGCCTTATGAAAAATTTCACAACCTAGTCCCATAAACAAATTAAGTTAAATTAAATTAAATTAAGCGATGTGTGTCTTGACGGCAACTGATGAACTGTGTAGCACTCCGTTTTCGTTCCGTTTTATGACTGGTGGCCCCTTCATCCCTCCCTCCCTACCACACTCCCTTCCTTTCTGTCGCTCTCTGTGCGCCAGAACGGTGTGCACGGAATCGCTCGCTCGCTTGCTCACGTAATTGCGACCTTTGTCTTGTCTCGTCTCGCCTTGTCAGGAATAGAGGTAGTAGTAGTAGTAGTCCACAATCGCTCTACGTATCTTTCTTTTTTCTCGCCTCGCAGCAAAGTACGTTTGAAACACCTCTGCCACCCCCCTCTCCTTCCTTCCCGCACCTTCTGTACTCTTCCTTTGCATCTTGAGGAGAAGAAAGAAAAAGCTTGTCCTGTGCTGCGCTCTGCTAGTCGTTGTGTGTGCGCGAGTGGTTGCAACAGCTCACATTTGGAGGGTGGGATTTCCAGGCAGAGAGCGTTGTTGAGAGAGAGAGAGCGAGCGAGCGAGCCTCAAAACGCGCTGAGGGCTTTCGTTTGTGCTTCGTGCGTGAAAATTCTTTATGAACTAGGAGGTCGTGGTTATAGAGGGGCTCTTAGCAGCGTTGTTGTTCATTTGCTTGCTTTTGTGGAGTTTCAATTCTTGGAGAGAGACAGAGAGAACGCACGGGCAAGAAGCTTGCAGCCATATTCGTCAGTAATTATATTGTGTAGTTCTCGTTTCTTTCAAGTGGAGAGGAGTGAGAGCGCGAGCTTGTCCGCAAGAAGCCTTGTTCGTCCAGTCCGTCAGTCATTATATTGTGTAGCTCTCGTTTCAAGTCGAGGGTAGTAGTGAGAGAGCGCGCTAGCTTCCGCAGCGTAGCAAGAAAGTAGAGAGAACCGATAGACTCCTAGCGGTGCTCGCTTCCGGACCCACAGACTCGTCAAGACGTGATTAAGGGGCAAGAATTTCAATACCCAAGTACGTGTTCATTCATGCTGATCATGCATTGCACATCTTCCATTGTTTCTCTCTCCTTTAGCTTTCTACACTAGTGCTGTTTTCACATTGTTTTCACATGGTTTGCACATACAACTTTCGATCTCCTTGAACATACCACTTTCAATCTCCTTTAACATACCGCTTTCAATCTCCTTTCACATAAGGCACACATCCCGAGAAACAATTTTTTGTAGGAGCTGCATCAGCTTGGGTTTCAAAGTTTTATACATATCGTGAGCTAGGAAGAATTACTAACTGCTAGCTGGCTGGCTGTTATGATCCCTGTGGGTGGTTTACAGATGGCGAAAAGATTGTACTCCTCCTCTGGTTCTTCCAACAGAAACAACAATGCGGATCACCTGCGTCGCCGCGCCACCCATGGCAACGGATCCGCTTCCTCTTCTGATGGGGAGGATGATCATGACTCTATGCCACCACGAAAGCTGCTCAAATCCAACGGCCCCCAGCTGCGCAATGCCGAGAATTTCATCAGCTGGGCTGCCTTGATTGTTCAGCTGACAATCCTTTGCTACATTTGTAGTGAGGAAGTGAACCTCGATGGATTTATGTTTACTGGCGAGATCACTATATCATCCTTCTTGGCGATCTACAGCTCCAGCCTAGACTGCACCAGGAGACTCCGTCTGGAACGTTTCCAGCAACTGCTTCCTCGCCCGGAACCATCGGAGGAGTACTGTCCTCTCTACACACTTGTGGATGATGCGGGGGCATGCCGGAGCTTCGGGTTCTGTTTCCGCACCATGAAGTGGGTGGGACTCCGTCACGTTCCGGAGTCCACAAGCAGACGTTCCGTGACGCTTCCCGTCGCGTCTGCCGGCGGGTTACTGTTCTACACTGAGGACGGACACTCTTCTGAGGACGTGTTGGTCGTGAATCCACTCACAGGAGAGCACAAGATCCTTGGTATTCCCACCCTTGACAATGGGGCCCCCGCCGAGGCGCAGGCAGACGGGGATGATCATGAGAATGCCGACGATCGCTCTGAAGCTGATGCAGAAGATGGGTCCGTTGTCGTATCTGATGAATCTGAATTGGACGAAGTCTCTGACTCTGGTCGATCTGAAGGGGATGAAGGAGAGTCCGCAGACGATGAAGAAGAAGACGCAGATGGGTCCGTTGTGGTCTCTGATGAATCTGAATTGGACGAAGTCTCCGACTCTGGTCGATCTGAAGGGGATGAAGAAGAGTCCGCAGACGATGAAGAAGACGATGCAGACAACGGCCATAACTCGCTGCAGAGTCGCCTGATCCATGTACTGCAGGAACCAGCACCAGCAGCAGGTGGCATAGCAACCGCGAGCTTTCAGCTAGTCATGACTGGGAGGGCATTGGGCTCAGTGGAACATCTCAACTTGGGAGCATACGAGGCCGAGAAATCCACTGAAGTATACGACATCAGGACAGATACTTGGACAGATTCTGGTGATCTCTGCGGGAACCTGAGACTGGCAAAGAACTCGAGCAGCGCGTACCACGAAGGTCTCGTCCTCACTGTGGCTTATGGACCCAGCGCAGGACACGGCCTCGCTCGTGCTGGAAATCCTTATTTCCTGTTGTCATACAACGTGGCTTCCCGGGAATGGTCTGTGTACACCCGAATTGTGATTCCGGGCAGCTCTGTAGACTATGAGCAGCCGCAGATCCTAAGCTGCGATGGCCGCATCTTCCTGGTGACTTTGTATGTGTGCCCAACTAGCGAAGGAGCAGGAGCTCCCGTAGCTGCAGCAGAAGGAGCAGCTCCTACAGCAGCAGCAGCAGGAGCTGCAGATGAGGCTCCTGCTGCAGGTGCAGCTGATGGGTTCTCGCACGAGCTCGTGATTCACGAGTTCACAGCTCGTACACTGGAGTTTGCTCGGGTCAGTAGGGAACCCTTCACCTACGTTTCCCCTGAAGAGTACAGAGAGCTTCCCAAGTGTGTGGGAACTAGCGAAGGCAAAATCTGTTGTGGACTTGCTGAGAGAGCTCTGGCATACTACGATCTGCGCGAGGAGAAGTGGACGGAGTACCCTGAGTTTGAAGAAGACGAGGACGAAGAAGAGATCCGTTATGCTGGGGTTTGCTACAAACCCAGTCTCACTGCCAGAGTGCACTGGTGAGGAGCTGCTGCTGCTGCTGCAAACCTAAGTATCACAATAAATTGTTGTTGTTGTTGCTCATTGAAGTTCTTCTGTCTGTCTAAGATGCACTGAGATTGTTGTTCCTAGAGAATTGATCTCTCTCTACAGAGCAGCTCCAGATGTCACGGACTGCACATGCATGATCAGTACATACATGTCTAGTTAGATCCCTTTCTCTTGCATTCAAAAATCCAAAAAAAACATAAAACAAAAAATAAAAGAGGCAGTTGTCTAGTGACGTCTGGTAGCTGAAAAAAAACCATTGTAAGACATTTTCAAGGTAGCCTTAAGTAGGATGCATTTGGACCAGCATAACAGGTGCTAATTAATTAGGGTTTCCTTCAAGGCAATTTTGGTTTTTAAAAAAAATAAAGACACTGCTTGCAATATTTGTGCTTGAAATTAGCTCTTCTCTCTAGATAGAACTAAGTTTTCAAAAAACATTGCACATGGACAAGTGAATATTTTATTTTCCCAAACTTTGTTTTTGAAATAGTCTTTGTTATGGATTTTTAAATCGGCTCTTCTTGTTAGATCAGACTTTGCTGCATTGCATGCATGATATACAATTTAACTCTGTTCATGTAATTGCTGCATTTTGTTTTTCCATACAAGTGTATGATCAGTTTTTAGTGTTTTGTTCTTCAATTTTTTGTATGATCTCTATAGAACAGTTCCTTTGTGTCCTTTTTTATCTCCTAAGTTGACATATCTTCCTTTGTCTAAGCTTGTAGAAGTAAGTACCAGTTCAAACATGAATGAATGTTGAGTTAATATAAATTCGGTCTTCGTTCTGCAACAGATCTTCACCCATGTACACTTGTAAATTGTTCAATCTAAATTGTGTTCTCAATCTTGTAGTCCACTTGAAACTTTTGGAAGTTGTATTATATACATTTATGTTTTGTATGTGTTATGTGTCTGTTTTAGTGGTGTAATTAGCATGGGAAATTAGCACAGTTTTAATTAGTGTTTATTTCCTTATGATTCTTAATTGGTAGTTGTCATTGTTTTCATGTAAACACTAATCTGTATTTAGAGTATGTACATAGATGGAATGCAATTGGATACTCCAAAGTACGTAGATTTGAAATTCATTGAGTCCAATTGCATAAATTCTTACTCTGAAATTCATTGGGAATTGAGTAGTTTAATTTGATGTTGGTGATTAGAATAGGCATAATTAGTGTGTCAGTTTGTTTAGCCCAAGATGGAACCCATCTGGAATTTAGATCTCAAAAAGAAATAACTCTGAAACTGGCAATTACTATTGGAAATTGGCAATCACTTAGCATCTAGAAGGAATTTATAAATGTACAATTTAATGAGATTTTTGAGCACTTCAAGTATTTCTTCAAAAATTAAAAATATTAACCCAAGTCTTGAGAGTTAAGTAATGTTTGTTCAAGGGTCTGCAAACAACCATTGTCAACTTGAACAATAATATCTTCATAAGTATTGAGAGCCTTACATTGCACAATCAGAAGTCTTAAACTCTGAAATTATTTGTATAACAAGGGTCATGGGGATGTCAAAATGTGCAAACAAAAATTATCAGCAAGCAGCATGAAAAACCTTGAGGAAACTGAAGAACAAGGTCATAAAGATTTCCAGATCTGACAACACAATTGGTGCAACATACTGGCTCATAGCATGCCTGATAAAAAGACAAAACCCAAGAACAAGGTTGTAGAAGGCACTGTGCTTTGGGAGATCTCAAAAAAACAAAACAAACAAACTACCTTCCTTTGTAGATAGATTTCAGATCTTATGAACACAAACAGCAACATATCATCAGCAAGTATTGCGTGCTTCTGAGGGCAGTTGTTTAATTTTGGTATCCATGGTTCTCAAATATCAATAGGACTGGTTTGGGTGATGTGTACCCAAGCCTCTCAAATAATCAGAAGAGCTGGTTCTGATATATAACCATGGTTTAAAAAATCAAAAGAACAGGCTCTGAGACACACACACACACACACACACATATACCCATGATTCTCAAAAAACAAAGGGAACTGGCTCTGATATAACCTTGGTTCTCCAAAAAATCAAAAGATAAAATAAATAAAGGAATGAAATAACCTTCTATAATAAAAACAGCAGTTCTTTGCTCAAGCTTTCACCCATACCTAGACCCTAGACCCTTATTTAAGACCCTAGACCAAAAGAGAGTGCAAATTCCCCAAGTTTGAACTCCCAAGGTCCTTCATAAAGAGGATTGTCCTAAACCACTAGGTCATCAATTTTTTTTAAAGGACAAGCTGCTTCTTGTTTACTTAAACTTGAATGCCAAAATTTTGAAATATTAGGAAGGGGGCTGCCAAATTCCTTTGGTGATTTTTTTTTTCCTCTTTTTATATTTGCTTCCTTATGATTAAGTTTCTTTCTTTATATTATTCTTTTCGATTATTATTATGTTATTAGAAATGTCAGGTTTCAGGTAGGGTCTAAGCAGGATTTAAGGTAAGGTCTAGGTAGGGTTTTAAGTAAGGTCTAGGTAAGTTTTAGGTAAAACCTGGATAGGGTCATAGGTCTAAGTTTTGAAACCCTAAGACTCAGAACTGGCCTTGGACCTGGAACCAACGAAGTCTTGTAAAGCTTAGAACCATCAAATTAGGGAACCCGTGGTCTAGAGACTTGACTTGGCCCCAAAATTGATGGGTTTTAGTTTCTGAAATTTTTTTACTAGACCCAAAACCAATGGGCCTTGCATTTCCAAAAACAATTCTAAAACAGGACCTGACAATTCTTCATATAAACATGACATATTATATAGGTTTGCAAAAATCACAAAACTTGGGCTAGTATACCATATCAGAAGTTACAGTGCAATCACTACAAAAGATGATGCAATACAAAAGAACTGAGTACAAGAAGGAAATGGAAGTAAAACAAAAATGCACATTCAAAACTATGCAAAAACAGAACAGACCCATAACAGCACATATCGAGGACTGTCTCATATGTACTCTCCTACTAGTTATAGATATCATGCCATTTCTGATAGAAGGAATTCCTCTCAAGGGTATATATCACAGGCTCTAAAACAGCATAACCCAACATTCGCCACTTCGTATAACATTTTGTCATGAGCTTACAATGCAAAGTTATCACAATTAATATGCTGCTTCGACATTTCAAATACTATACTCTCATACATTAACATTCAAAGAATTTGAGGCAAAATCAAAGATCTTGAGCTTGCTGCTATATGCGGAGCTAATAGAGATTGAGATGTGTCCAGATAATATGCAGCTTTTAGAGGTTTTATAATTTTCTATATAATTTTGGGTTTCAGTGATCACACACATCATCTGAAAATCTATTCATAATTTTTTTAGTGAAATTTTAATAAAATCATAAAGTAAAATATTGCACAGGGAAATTGCAGTGCACTTTTCATAGGTCCATTTTATGGCGTTGATTTGGTCATTTTTAGACCTAAGATGCAAAGAGATATTGAAGTATAAATCTTTGTTTGCGAAATTCAATAAAATCTCAAAATTTAAATTCAATTAGTTGTGTAACATATTCACACTTGGGTCAATGGCATGGGTTGCACTATGAGCTTAAAAAAATAATGCTTAAAACTAACTCAAACCATCAATTCAACCTTATGGGTTTCAATCATTTTGATTTTGATTTTGATTTTTTGCTTTGGTTCATGATTATTGTACTTTGTAGAGCACTTTTTTCTTGAATCTTTAATATTGGAAATCAGGCAAAAATTTTGCTTTCAAAAATGCACATGTTTCAAAGCAAAATCATTTTCCAACAAAATTGCAAGAACCTAGCTAATGTAAGGGTGATTTTTAGGCGTGTCAGCAAAGAGTAGAAATACAAGATCGATTTAGCCAAGTCTCTTTCGAGAAATGTCAAATCGTAAAAAGTTGAAATCCACTATGACAATACGACATATAGATAGTGGTAATAGATAGTAAGTTCACTATGTTGACATGATAAACATACTAACTACCTATCGATTATGACGCAAAACAATTACAACCATTTCTTGTAACTGCCAAAGGGCATATCAATATAGTGGTAAAGTGTCACAAAAGGCTTAGGGAAAGGATGATGGGGATTATTAAAAAACAATGATAATGATTTTTTGAATGAAAAGACTACTTTGTGAAAAAAGCTTGGCATGTATGTTTAATGATTTATTGAAGTTTGAATATTTTCCCAATTGTTGTTCATAATCTTCATTTGATAATGGCAAAATGGTAAAATGTAATTTTTCAACATTAATAAGAAATTCTCCAACAATAATTCAGATGTCCTAGTTAATATTTTTATGTGGTATTTATATTGACAGAGTAGGACAAGAATCTAAAATGGTACAAAAACGTATTGCTAACATTTGGCAACCATATTAGCGAATCAATTCAATTTGTTGTTAGAAAAACCGAAAAAGAAGGTTATGTAATCCTTCCTTGTGCAATCAAACTAATGAAAGATGAAGAAGGAAAAGTTGAAGTAGATGGTTATATTTGGGATTCTATCTAATCCCATGTATTTTATATAATTTTACCTTGTGGATTTACAGAATTGTTGGGAGTATATAAAGTGGGAAAATAAGAAAATAAAACAAGTAAAATGATTGTTATCGGTGTTGAGCATGTCATAGCTTTTCCTAATTTGTTCACATATTATGAACAAGATATGGCTAAATCTGTTACTTTCTTTGATTATTACAATAATGTATATCAAAGATGGCATGAAAAATGGTAGAGTATGATGGTTGTTAAAAGAGGGAATTGGAATGGTTCAAAGAAACTATAACAATTGATGAAAGGAAAGAAATATTAAGATTTCATAGTAAATATGATTGGAATTTTCTAGATTACTTGTATACACCAAGAAGAAATCCAAAACTTGATAAATGGGAAACATTTGTTGAAAAATTTAAAACATTGCTTGAGAATGTTTAAGAATTGATAATCAAAAAACTACATGGGGGAACCGAAATGTGGTGTATATAACTACAAACAATAATAATCGATACTACATAATTAACTAAGTATTGAAAATGGCTACTAGTAATAGTGTGTTTATTAATTTAATTAATTTTATTGTCTCCCTGGTCATTGCCTTTTGCCACATAATGGTCAAGTACTCTTTTAAAATCATAACATGACTTTGCGAATAATCAACTAACGGTTCTTTTCCACTGGTCCTTCTTGCAAAGAGATGTGGTAATAATTATAACAACTTGTTGCTTGCCAATGCTTCCTAATTTTTTGGGATTTTACATTTTACTCCCACATTTGTTGAAGATTGTTCCAAGGCTTCAACCAAATTTTCTATTAAAGAAACAAATTCAAGGCTAGTGATTATAGAAATTGTAAGCATGTCCACTTTTTTTCCTGCTTAAATGCTTGTTTTGTTAGAATTTCAAATATGATCTAGAGTATAATTGTGCTTGTTGTATAGGGATTGTAGGTTTTGGTAAAAAGTTTGGCATGGTTGGATGTCAATCCTTGAGCTCTACTAATATCTAATCCTTTATTTTGACAAATGTTAAGCTTAGGATGTGTGTGTTTAAACTAGTATCACCATGATGTCCTTGGTATTCCTCCTTGGAAAGATGTTGGCCTTGTTTGGGTCAATTTTGTCACTTTCATCTTTAATTGTTGCAAGCTTATTGATTGTCCAACATCCTACATAGCCAAAACCCAAGAAACCAATACCTAATTTTCTTCCACTATTAGTACACCTAGTGGTCTTGGTTTTTTATATCTTGTTTTTCCATAAATTAATTAGACAACATGGTATGTTCCAATGCCTACTTGCCTTCCTCAATGAAGTTGTCCTTCTTTCAACTACATCCATGGCCTCCTCCAATGCATAGGTGTTCCATTTGCTTCTAATGATGATAGGATTGGATCTATTGACTTTTCGTTGTTTTATTGCCGGTTCTTGTGATCTAGAAGATGGTAGGATATTCTCCTTGTCATGGATGGGTTGGTCATCCAATCCATTTCACCTCCTATGAAGCACATTCAACAACATAATGAATTAGAGCCCTTGGGCCCCAACCTCCAACAAGTTTAGGGCGTTTGATTTAACCCTATAAGAAGTACACACCTAAATCTTCTGTATTTTGACTAGTTCTAAAGAAAATGTGAAAGATTAGGGTAAATGTGAAATGCATATGCATTTAAATGTTTGAAACTTGTGACCAATGCATAAAACTTCTCAAAGTCTAACATACTAAGTCTTGATCAATTGTCTCTATGTAGACAATAAGTGTGTATAACAAATTGTGACTTTTTGGAGCTTGCAGAAATCTACCTTTCTTATGACTACCTATAATGTATAAAACCTTGTATCTAATAGTAGTAAAAAAAATTCTTGAATTTCTTATTGTAAAGTTCATCTATTGCATCCCTTTCTAAATGCCCCCTTGCATCCACCCTTGACTCTTGGTTTTTTTTTTCTTCTTATTTGACAACACTAAGATTTGATTATTGATGATCATGTTATTGTAGCTCCTCTTTGGGTAGCCTAATGTGTGCAACTTTTTAATCTAGCTTTAAAGGCTCTTCTTTGGTTACTCTAAGTTGTAGAGTTTGTTCTTGTTGATATACTAAGACTCATGTTTTTTATCTAGAGTTCTCTAATCCTTTTATGTTGCTTAGCCTATGTTGATCTAACCCATATGTTCTCAAAACCTTGATGAATGACTTGAAGTAAGTTTTTTCACAAATTGGAAGCTCTAACATATTATCTAAGTTTTTATTTTTGTAAGAATGAATTGTGTATGCAAATTTGAAGCATTACCTTATGAATTTGGTGGTTGTAGTTTTTGGCACAAATGGGATGTGCACAAAATTGGGGGCAAATTAAAAAGGCTTCCCCAATTAATGTAAAGGATTTGAATATTCCTTGGATTCTTGTAAACTCTAATCCTTATGGTTAATTGTGTGTTATTTAGCATGACTTGTAGACCCCATCCCCAAACTTCTTTTCCTTGTGTTGTTCAGTCCAATTGCTTATCACCAAACTTTTATTTCCACACCAAACATTGGACCCTTGCAAAATTGGCCCAAATTTTCCCTATAACCAAACATTGGAAATATTTCATGTTTCCTTCTTTCCCTAATGAAATTTAGTTAATCACCCATCACCAAACATGTCCCTTGTAAATTTATTCAAACTTTTTACAAACGTGGTCATCAAAATCCCTAATATCGAACATTAAAACTTGATGGGTGGCCCGCAATATGAAAAATTTAGAATAAAATTATTTTGAACCAAGCGTTTGATGATAAGCCAAAAGATGAATGTCGATAACAACTCTTATGTTTTAACATAGGCTCATTGTTGCACTAGATGGATGCTCAGTGATTGGCCTATGTTTGGCGATGGGCCTCTCTATCCTAGATATGCATTGAAAATTTTCAGCTATTTATTTGTCAAGGTGAATATGGATTCAAGTTCAAATTTGTTCTTTCTTCAACAAATATGAATTTGTCAGTTTTAAAATTCAAATTAACCACAGATACATATCAATGTTCTGCATATTCAAAATCTTGACAATCACAATTTTTCTTTCACTGACATAAAAACATACATAACTTGCGAGAGATTGAATCCCAGTTCTTCTTGAAAAAACTTTGCTCATTTATAACACAACTTGCTTGCCTCAATTGTGTCCAAAACTTCACCCCAATTACCCCCACACAAAAACCGCACCTCCATAGTAGCGTGCCACCACCCTCAAATAGGGTTTTTCTTGTTCTTTTTTCTTTTTCTTTTTTTCTTTTTCTTTTTCAAATTTATGAAGTAGATCCACTGGCAAAGATCCCCATGTAGATTTAACGATTAAATGTTAACTATTTTTTTTATGGACAATATATTTTCAGAAATCCTGCTACAACATAACAACCTAGGTAATACCTAGGTCTAGTTGTAATTAATTTTTTGAGTTTTTTTTGGGAAAATTGCACAAAAAAACTTGAATACAAATATTTTTCATGTTCTTTTTGGTTTTCTGGAAACAATTCACCAGGTTGCAAAATTTCACCCCAAAAAATTAGTCTCAAAGGGCCAATCATATGGATTTACTGGCAATTTTGAAGTGCAAAAAGCAGGGCCCATTTAAACTCTAAACAACCAAAACATGAATATGACTGTCTTATGTAAGGTTTTTTCTTTCAAAATTAAAATTTACAGCAATATTGAGAATTTGAATTTTTTTCTCCCAATTATTAGAAAATTAGTCAAATTTACACTAGAAAAAAAAATTCCCAAAAATTCCCAATTTTATTGGTCAAAAAAGGATTATATATATTGAAAAAAACCCACTGGTGTTAGGGTCAATTTAATGGTGAATTTGGAAATTGAAACATAAATTTGTACTTTTCTACTCAAGTTTGAAAGAAAAAAAAATGCCCCGAAAAGATATACTGATTTTCTAAAAGAAATCCCCACCCATCAAAAAGAAAGGAAAGACCACCATTTTACCAATTTATTATAAATCTTCAGTTTATTTATTTAATTGATGCAATTTGATTGGGTGAGTAGTGAGTACCTACACCGGCAGTATTGAAAGTCATTGAACTGTGTGTGAAAGCGACGAAAACAAAACTGGTGCTCTGCGTGTGTGAATGGGGGTATGTTGGCCGACATCAGGGAGAACATGTGGATGGTCCTGGTTGGTTACACGAAATTCCTATAATTATTGAACATTAATCCCTCATTCCATTAAAAAAAATCCTGATTTTTAAAAAAAAAATCTCAGTTTTAGGAATTCCTCCTGGAGGTGGTTTT
>Ga0209208_10003726_pt1 | contig 21807 bp, 19 predicted proteins | sample S1TSphfallax_3_FD_187694 | JGI IMG/M metagenome (GOLD analysis project Ga0209208, IMG submission 187694) | Host-associated microbial communities from peat moss isolated from Minnesota, USA - S1T2_Fd - Sphagnum fallax MG (SPAdes) (version 2) | ecosystem: Host-associated > Plants > Peat moss >...
TCAAAGAAAACATTGCAATGTGACAATGGCGGAATTTTACGGTTATCGACTTCAACATCGAGACACTGATGGCATTGCGTTGTTTCGGGGTGGCCGATTGCGGCAACAATACATTGTGGATGCTTATGCGGCTATTGAACAAAATCGCTTGAAGTACCTGCGCCTGAATAAAAAAAAACTTCGTGCAGATCTTTATCAAGGCCTTCAAGACGCCATCGCTGCAGGTGACACTAGCGCTATTGCCATTGGACAAAGGATCATTTTGCCATCTTCTTTCACAGTAGGTCCACGTCACATGGTTCAAAATTATCAAGATGCCATGGCAATCTGTAGATGGGCTGGCTACCCGGATGTGTTTGTTACATTCACTTGCAATCCCCAATGGCTTGAAATCAAGAGAGCGTTGCTGCTCGAACAATAACCTCAGGATCGACCGGATTTGGTAACCCGAGTGTTCAAAATCAAGTTGAAGGAGTTGATCAATGACATTCACAAGAACCATATTTTGGGACGCACGATTATGGGAATCTATGTCGTTGAGTTTCAAAAGCGTGGGCTGCCACATGCACACATTCTCATCTTCTTTACCGAAGACTGCAAGCCACACACGGTCGAGGATGTAGACCGCATGATCAGTGCTGAACTTCCAAATTTAGAAACAAACAAATTGGCCCACGAGATAGTTGCCAGATGCACGATGCATGGTCCATGTGGAGCTGTGTTTCCAAATGCCCCGTGCATGGAAGAAGGCTAATGCAAAAAACAATATCCACGCAAGTTCCAATCCGAAACGGTGACGGATGTAAACGGATACCCTATTTATTGGCGTAGAGATACGGGGCACACAGTTGTGGTTCATGGCATTGAATTGGACAATCGTTGGGTGGTACCGCACAATGTTTATTTATCGACCAAATACGATGCGCACATCAACGTTGAAGTCTGTAATAATATTCGTGCAGTCAAGTATCTATTCAAGTACGTATATAAAGGACATGATCGTGCGACTGTTGAGCTCTCGCGCCAGAGCAACAATGCCACCGAAGGAAATGTGGTCGATACTGATGAAATTAAAAAATATATCGACTGTCGATATGTATCTACATCGGAAGCAGTGTGGCGCATCTTCAAGTTTGATATGCATGACCGGTTTCCTACCGTTGAGCGTCTCCATTACCATTTGCCTAATCAGCAAATGGTGTTGTTTCGCGATGATGATGATGTGCAGGAAGTGGCAACACGGTCAGTCATTTCCAGAACGATGCTCACAGAATGGTTCAAAACAAATCAAGAATCGGAAGTTGCACGAAGCCTTATGTTCGATCAATTCCCTCAGCAATGGGTGTGGAATCGGAAGTTGAAACGATGGACACTGCGCAAAAGAGGCTTTGCCATTGGTCACATGTATTATGCACACCCGACATCGGGTGAACGTTACTATTTGCAAATGTTGCTGAACTGCGTCAAAGGTGCCACATCCTACGAACATTTGCGGACAATGGATGGTAGAGTGCACGACACATTCAAAGATGCATGCATTGCGATGGGTTTGCTTGCAAACGACAATGAATGGGATCAAGCCTTGGAAGAAGCCGGTGTTTGGGCCTCAGGACGACAGCTACGTGACATGTTTGCCTCCATGTTGATGTTCTGTGAGGTCACGAATCCCAAACAACTATGGGATGCACATTGGGAGTCTTTGAGCGATGACATTGAAGCAATAACACGCTGCGAGCGTGCTGATCCAACTGTTACCCTTCCTGAGGATGCGTTAAAGGATCGTGCATTGTATGAGATCGATCAAGTTCTCATGCGCAATGGACACTGCCTGGAAGATTTTCCAACGCTTCCCAAGTTTAATTACATCCCTTTTGTTCATGGAGGAAACCGATTGGTCCAAGAAGAACTGGCTTATGATCAGCATTCATTGACCATAGATGCGGACAATGCAGAAGATAGGCTTAATGATGATCAACGCAACGTATACGAAACTATTTTGAATGCCGTGACAAACAAAGAGGGCAAACTATTCTTTGTGTATGGCAGTGGTGGAACCGGTAAAACATTTGTTTGGACAACACTTCTATCCCGTTTACGAGGGCAAGGCAAAATCGTGCTTGCAGTTGCCTCATCAGGAATTGCATCTTTGTTGCTTCCGAGCGGTAGAACCGCCCATTCAAGATTCAAGATTCCGATTGATCTGCACGATGAGTCAACTTGCAACATCACACAACAGATGAAAGTGGCCGAGTTAGTGCGTAAAACTGATCTAATCATTTGGGATGAGGCACCGATGATGCATCGTCGAGCTTTCGAAGTTGTTGATCGCACGCTGCGTGATTTGATGCAATTGGATGACACACAAGCAACCGAGAAAATCTTTGGTGGGAAAACCGTGGTCCTTGGTGGGGATTTTCGGCAGATCTTGCCTGTGGTTCCCAAGGGAAGACGAGAAGACATTGTCAATGCTTCCTTGCCTCGATCGCATCTTTGGCAGCATGTTACAATTCTTCGTCTTCATGTCAACATGCGAGTCATGGCAACCAATTCTGAAGAGCAATGAAAGTTTGCCAAATGGGTGTTGGATGTTGGAGACGGTAATTTTCCCGCCATTGCAAGAGAAGAAGGTGTCGATCCAGATTGGATCAAGATTCCATCCCATATGAGGCTGCCAACAAAAGATTGCAGCTTAAGAGGACTAATCTGAACCATCTATCCGGATCACCAGTGCCACTCTGGAGATGCCATGTATCTCATGCAATGCAACATTCTAGCCCCCAAAAATATTAACGTTGATGAAGTCAACAATGCAATTTTAGAATCACTATCTGAAGAATCGCACACGTACTTGAGCGCAAATTCCTTGATTCCAACAGAAGAAGGTGTAAGTGTTGCTGCAGGAGTTTCAATGGATTCATTGTATCCGGTGGAATTTTTAAACACTTTGCGATTCAGCGGTATCGCAAATCATGAGCTAAAACTCAAAGTGGGCGTGCCAATTCTTTTGTTGCGTAATCTCAATCAATCAATAGGATTGTGCAATGGTACCAGGTTGATTGTCAAGAGATTGGGTTAGCGTGTCATTGAAGCGGAGATCATCACAGGGAACAATGTTGGCAAACGTGTGTTCATACCCCGCATCATCATGTCCCCCTCCGGGACTGATTGGCCATTTGTTTTGCGTCGTCATCAATTTCCTATTCGAGTGGCATTTGCGATCACAATCAACAAGAGTCAAGGTCAGACATTTAACAACGTTGGGGTGTATTTGTCGTCTCCGGTCTATTCCCATGGTTAGCTCTATGTTGCTATTTCACAGGTCACAAGTAGTGCAAACATCAAGATTTTCAATGGCCAGGGTCCCGATGGATACATGCGAAATGTCGTATATAAAGAGGTTTTGGAAATGTAATTGGTAGGTCTAATTTTGTAATATGTATTATCAAATGCACAGGCAAAAATGGATTCATACTAGATTTTTTATTTAAAATAAACAAAGTAACTGCGACACCAATATCATTGAGCATCATTTTGTGATATGTACCGTCAAATACACACACATGTGCATTATGCGCGGGGCTTAAATCCGTCCATTTGGTCGGCTTCCCCTGAATCCGTCCATCCATCCCATCATCCAGCCGGACGGACATTTCATCCATCCCGTCATCCGTCTATTTAAAACTAGAAGCATGCCAATTACGGAGGTGAGGCACGAATCTGTGAAGCCGGTGAGGAAAGGGGAAGCGATGATTATCACACACCTGTGCCTTAGGCACGGGGCACACACTAGTGTTTACGAATTGTAGGTAACGCGCTTTCATTAGAGTCTTACACCATTATTGCCCTATTACTGTGTAGACTTCGTTGGACGTCAGCTTCGACTTAGCTGTTCTCGCATTACCGACAAACGTTTCTCCTCTTTTCCGTCGCATTTAGAACACCCAACAAAGTCCTGTGCGCAGTGACGCAATTCGTCTTCCTTGACAACTGAACTTCGGAGCTTGAGGTGGGAGATCCCCTGATCAGAGCAACCGACCGGGTTGCGGTGTTCAAGCCTTCGGGTTCACTCATATTGCTTAGACGTAAATCCAGTCTGCTTCAAAAATTTCAATGGAGTCCAGGGAGTTAATTTTTGTAAGTGTTCTTACCATTGAACGTTGCTCCGAGATGGTTTTCTTAGTTCTCCGTAGATTGACTTGCAGAGGAAAACCTTGAAATTGCTTTTTGGCCTACCCTCTTAGATCGACGTACGCAGTCAGCTGACTTCACACTTGTAAAAGGATATGACAGCAGGGCGAGGGTTTAGGGTTACAATAGGAATCTTGTTGGCAGAAACTGGCATTCTCCTTATTCTTCTTGTTAACACCGTGCGACTCTTTTACAAGTCCTCATGGGATTGCAATTGCTAGTGACCATGGTCCCCGGTCTATAGTGGAGAATCAACCAGCTTCAAGTAGCTCATTCCCCTAACACTGAGGCAAAGGCAAGAGGATTACAGGGCAGATCACCCCTATATCATTAGCTCTACCTGTTAGAAAGACAAACACTCCTTTAGGCAAACATTTTTTTTTTTGTTTTGCCTCTGGACTCACGTCCAGATGCATTCAATTGCTGTTCGTTCAGGGTGAACTTACGGTGGAACAGCTGCATCCGCCTATACACTGGACTCGCGGGGAACACAACCAGGACTTGACGATTATCTTCTTCAGTTGTTCAACCAATGAACCATGGATCCAGCGTGGACATCCCGATGTGTGTTGGCCACGAGACTGGCTGCCAGAAGCTGTAGAGGAGTCGGGGTTGAGACGACGCATGTTGGTGCTGTCTGTGTCATATCTTCGCGAGTCTGGTTCCAGCTTCTGCGATGGAATGGAGAAAATTGTATCGCATCTGGTGGAAATCCTGCCCAACAGGTGTTATGCTCTGCTTTGGCTGCTTCTGATTTACTTTTTTGTAGTGTGGTTGGAGTCCATTCTTCTCATGCTCCCTCTAATGGTTAGCGCCTCGCATCTTGGTTTGTGCTTCAGTCATAATTGTGTCCTCAGATTCCCACATTGCACTCTCCAATGAACTAGGTAATACTTGTGCGAACTGCCACTTGCACCCATTGAACCATGTGTGAATAGGAGAAGGCCCTGATGTCTGCTACTTCTTCCTTCATGCAAGTTCCAAAGGCCTTGAGGGCAGTAGCTGGAGGAATCTAAAGTGGAGAAAAACAATTCACAGCATGGCTTTCTCAAGCAGCAAGTCTGCAGAATGTTTTTGGAATTGTGTAAAAGTCCACATAAAACTCGTGGAAGTGTGGTGCATGAGGGATCATGCATGGCAGATTCTTCCAGATCTATAAACTTCTTGAGGTCATCCTTTTGCTAATCAGTTTTGCTGCTAAGTTCCATAGCGTTGTCAGGCATTGCCTGAAGGGTTGGACTTGGACGCCATTAGATAACCTTGAGACCATGCCTGGCTGCCCTACTTGGTTTGATTGGGTCTTCCGTTGCTGCTTGTATGAGCTAATTGGCCTTTGACATAGCCTTCTGAAAGACCTGAATGGAAGGACCACTTGGAAAGCTTGACGACTATCAATGTATTTTGACTCTTATTTAATTTCATAACATGTGTGGAAACTTAAAACTAGTCATATAAATGTTTGGTTGAGGAGATTAACTTGCAGAACCTTTGGGTTGGTTTGTGTATAATAGTGCAAGGTGGCACCTCACACATCCACAAACAATAGTGCTAGTTGGCTATGGCATTGGAGGTTTGGTGATAAAATCCTTTGTCCTTCAGGTTGACAAGGTTGCGAGCAGACAATCTTCCATGAATTGCAAAGCATTCCAAGAGAATTTGCAAGGCATTGTGTTTTATGCTGTGCCACACTCTGGGTCATCAGAAGATTTTGCTAAATATACGAAAATTTGCAATCATCTGCAAACCTCAAGGTCATTCTTGAATCTGTCAGTGGAAACAGGGATTTCCTTTCGCGAATTCAATCAGCAGATGGAGCAACTTAATTGTGACTTCAGCTGTTCAATTAAAGAGGACACAGTGATCATGGCAATTGTGGAAGGTCGTCCCATGGGGCAAGAGGTACAATTTCACAACTAAATGCATCTTATCTACACTGACAACACTTTGATTGATGACTTCATCAATCCTTTTGCTTCAATTAAAGTAACTAAATGGTGAAAGACTTAGATGAGTGTTCTTCCTTTACTTTTATTTCATGAGTAGTTTTTTCTGCCCTAAATGAGCACTTAAGAAATAAAATTCTTCCTTGTTATAGTTAAGGCTTGTGCTTGATGTGGTACAAGGGTAATATTACCACTGTGCCTCTCTTGGTGTGCTTGAGTGAAATGTTTAGGGTTCAAAGAGGCCCCAACCCACTAGCTGCTTTGTAGGTCTAGTTCCCTCTTGATGTCTTGGGCTTAGATTTAGGATCAGATGCTTGCTTCTACCAGGGCAAGCTAAAATGAACTGAAGCCTACCTTCACCAGGTTGTTGAGGACATTGGCTATTTTATTATCTATTCCTCTTGAGTGCTACTACACATCATGATAAAATCTTCCTCTTGCTTCTGGAAATGTAACAGAAGCTTTGAGCAGTCTATCTTATGCTTATGTCCACCCACTGTCTGCAGCTGACAAAGTAATGAGTGTTGGTCCTGCCATTGATAATGAATGTTACGGTGTAATACTTTGTGACTCATTCACAAGGTTATGACTGCACTCATTCTTGTCACATTTATTTTGGATTTCTGGCACTGATTCAACAGTTACCTTCCTAGTGCTTTTATGGATGCTTTTCTGCAATTTTACTGATATTATACATGTACTGATCATGAACCCAATCATAGTTAGGCTAGTTACTTGATGCAGTCTGAGGAAGGCATTTCTTTGCTCCATTGGGTGGTAACAAAATGAACAAGCATATGTGAAAGGCATCATCCTAATTTACTCTTTAGTTTGGACATTAGTACCCAAGTCTTTGATCTACCAGATCTATTTACATTAAACACTGACACAGTTGATTTTTGGTTGGCTCATTGGGTTGTTCATGTGTAGGTTTTGGTACCTGATACTTCAGCTGAAATGTTAGCAGGCGAATGTTTTTATAAGATTGAGGATGCTAACTATTTGGAGGTCTGCCAACCTGTTGATGAACAACATCCATCATATGTGAAATTGTTATCCGGCCTGAAAGCCATGATGAGGGCACGAATGATGACACCTGCAAATGTGGGGATTGCAACTCCTGTGACTCCTAGTGTTAGTGTGACAAGTGATTGTGTGGCCTTCCCATACCAAGTTCTATGTGATGCAACCAACAATTTTGACCCTATTTCCCAAATTGGCACAGGGGCTTCTGGGACAGTCTTCAAGGCTAGAATTGATCACAATGGGAGTGAGCGTGAAGTGGCAATTAAAAGACTTTCTTATGAAGGATTCAGCAGTGAGCTAAATGAAGCATTCAGGCAAGAGATTTGGAGGGTGAGTACTGTACGGCACAAGAACATTGTCTCTGTTTTGGGATACAGTGTTCAGGACAACTCTCCATTGCTGATGGTGACACCATTACATTTGAGCCTCTTCAAATGTTTATATGAAGTTGAAAATCCGTGGCTTAACTGGCGAGCACGATTGAAGATTGCTGTGGGTGTGGCAGAGGGACTGGCCTATCTTCATGATGGTGCACCTGAGCGCCTTGTTCACTGCGATATAAAACCAGGAAACATTCTTTTGGATGCCGACACCTTACAAGCATATATAGCAGACTTTGGCACTGCCAAATTCATGAAACGATCCGAGTCTATGGTTGAAACATTGATAGTGAGAGGGACACCAGGTTTTATAGATCCCCATTTCCTGCAACATAAATTTCGTTCCACAAAGATGGATGTGTACAGTTTTGGAGTGTTGTTGTTGGTGCTTGTATCTGGTGAGAAGGATGCCCGTGAGCTTGTGCAGAAAGCAAAAAAGAAAATTTTTGAGGACATACAATTCAGTCATCGACATGATGGAACATATAAGGCATGGGAAGTTGCTCGAGTGTTAGAGATTGCAAAGCAATGCATGAGAGATGAGCCAAGAGATCGACCATCCATGTCACAAGTCGTCATGATGTTGAGAGGAGACATTCCTTGTTCAATTAGGCCGTCCTTAAGTTCATTTGCAGTTTCCTCTCTTGACTTTGTTCAGATTTCTTCCACCTCAACCTTCCACAAATTGAGAAATAGCAGCATGCTAGGTGCTGCTGTTTTGATTCCTGTAATCCTCGTGATTGTTGTCGTGTGGAGAAGATCTGTCTGATCTCTTCAATAGTGTATTCCATTTAAACAAATGGAAATTGTGGTGTCATGTGGCAGAGGCAATGTTCATAGAAAACAGAAGTCTGGACTCCTAGTTGCTGGAATAGATACTGCATCTCTTGTTTATGTGACACAATATCTGACAGAAACAAAGAGTTCCTGTCAACAGTTTGCAGTGGATACTGAGCTCCTTCAATCTCTTGTAGTCTTGGATGTAATCTAAGCAGTGGTGTCAATCTTGTAGCTTGTGTGTGAAGAGAGGTGTGCAACTGTCAAGGTCATGGATGTATGGTGTGATTAATGTACCTAAGGCAGTTCCCACTCACCTGCACATACCCTATGAAAGTGCATGCCCTTCATGTGTGGTTTCTGGCAATTTATTGTTCCCATTGTCTTCACTCCAGGTTCAGATCCTTCTTTACCCTTTTTCAAGTGATCTCATGTTTCAGTTGCATGAGTACTTGGTGGCAGGATGTGTGATTGGGTCACTTTGAATGAACAGACCTGTCATAAGAGCAACATTGGGTACATTCTCAGACACTGTACATGCTGCAATGGAAACACATTGTTGTTTAAGGTTTGTGTTCCTAACATGAGCCCTTTGAACATCACATCTAGGAAGGGCAGTGTTCAAGTGCATACTGAGATGCATAATCACGACTTTCGGGTCTTGCAACAAAATGCTGAGGATTCATCAAAAGCTTAGTTGTTGCAGCCAGTAGATCAAATGGAGGTTTGGCATGAAAGGAGTGTCCCAAAAAAATTTAATTGTGTGAAAACAACTGGAAGTTGATGTGGATTAGAGATTTTGAGGAGCTGTGTTGTGAAAGAGACATATGCAGTTTGTTTAGGGTTTAGAAAAAAAGAAAAAAGTTCACATAATAACCCAGTATGATTGGTGTACGGTCAAAGGTTACATTGATTTTTGGCCTCTGAGGTTGGAGTGTAGTTCATGGTGTTTAGATGTGCTGGGATTTAGGCTTTAGTTATCCGAATTGATGGGTGCAAGGCAAAAAGGGAAGTGTTCCATCTGTTTTTAGCTTCTTGACAAGCTTGGTTAAGGTCACATTGAAGAATTTATTTGTATGGCAAAAAGAAGTTGTAAGATGGTTGTTTTATTGTGGAATTTAAGTGTGAGACAGGTATGTCTGTTTTGTTTCAAATAATTATGAGAGATGTTGTGTTGAGAATCAATATAGAGTATATTAGCATGAAGGGATTTTGCCCCCTAGAAACTAGGTGAGATGATTCATCCTAATTTGGTTGTAAAAAGATTCACATTCATCTTTTGACATTTTGTTTTCTCTTTAAGCTTCTCAAATGTGCACCCTGCCCCAAGTGACTTTGTCACCAATCCATAACCTTGCAAACTAAATATGAAACTACTTTCTCCAAAAATGGTTATGGCACCCATCATACACAAAAATTCATGTAATTTTTTCAAAATGTGACAAAACATTCAAATACACATGTCATGGTTTGAATTTTTGCAAAAGTCTGAAAAAATAAATATGAATAAGGAATAATTGATCACTTTCTTTTTTAGAAAAAAGTCATTAAATTTGCAAAAAATTGAAAATCATGTTGTGACATTTCCTCATTGGTTTTGATTTGGTAACAATTTTTGAAATGTTTAGATAGGTTCCTAGAACATGTCATCATTCAATGTGAGATCCCTTTTGGGTTCCTCATAACTAAGTGGGACTATCCTCCAAAAGGGACAAGAAGAGAAATGTAGGAAATTATAATGAGGACTTCATAAGACAAAGGATAAAGGGCATGTTGGTTACTTGCAAAAATGAGATTGGAGTTAAAGAATTTTCTTTTCCATTTTGTTTTGTGGGTTGGTGTGGGAGAATGCAAATGAAATAAATGTTCATAGCAAAAAATTTGTATATGTTCAAAAATTTATTTTGATGTGCATAGAAATTGAAGGCAATGGAGGAATGACACTTCAGTGTTTCAAGATAGAGGCACATGTGAAAGTGATGATAATCTCTTGGGAGTTTATGAACTAATCTTATGCGATTTTTTTTCTCTCAAGTTTGGTACATTTGAGAAGTTTTGTGTTTTATGGAGTTGAATTGTTGGGTGATGGGAAGTTAAACCTATGTTAATGTAATATTGCATAGGAAATCTTTTCACATCCTTAAGTTGTAGTGAATTTACTTGGAACCTTTCTTTCTATGAAATTTTCCAAGGCAATGGGTTGGGAACTAGGGTATCATCTATTTGTCTTATGGGTATGGGATCACTAGTGCAATAAGTATGCGTGTCAATACATGCATGATGTTGGAGAAAGAGTAAAGGAATTTCCCATATGTGGTTGATCTGCAAATTGGAAACCTTAATTATTATATCCAAGCATAATGTATGATGAGAGTTAATGTTTAAAGGAAACCATATAGAAGATATGATAGCTCAAGAAAGGGAAATTGGAGTGATCTTATCCAAACATGCACACTTGTAAATTTGCTTACATGGTTAAGGTTGTATGTTTAAATTAAATTGTCTACAATGTTCATAGCAAGTTTTTATTGCACAATAAACATATGTTTAGAGGTTTCTTTCTTAGGTGTGTTATTGAAAAACTTTTTCATTTTACCTTTTTTATTTTTTGTGCAAAAACAAATAGGTTCAAAACACTAAGTGTTGCCTTGGGACATAAAAAATAAATTTTTTATTCTCTTTATTGTTTGAAAGTAGGTATTAAATTGATTTTATGTTAATATATGTGTAAAACCATTCAATGGGAAAACTTTTGCAATGCTTTTGTAATATGTAATGGTCAAACCTTGCCCATTATATTGGCTAAGGTGCCAAGTGAGCTCAACAACACACCTAATACAATGGACAAGGCAAGGTCATTCCATGACATTAAGGTTTGGGTTAACAAATTCAATGATTCTTTGAAAAAGGGACCAACTAATGATAATCACAAATCAAAATCACTCAAACACGGTTGGAAATGCCAAGTTTGTTTGAGATTTCAACAAGCCAAGGATTGTACGACCAACCTTAGTTCTATGTTTGGACTTAAAGAGAGGGCAATATGGATGTCAAGAAAAAAACTCTCCAAACATTAACACATCAAGAAGATGGAGAGTTATTAAGGAAATGTAATGGCCAACTCCCCAACCCAAGAATAGGCCATTATTACCAATAGTTAGTTGTCATTATCAAACAAATGTTGCATTTTGGAAACATGGTGCCCAAATTGAAGAATCATAAGAAAAAATTGTTTGCTTGGAAAATGGTGTATTCAATAAAACAAGGGGTGTTCATTGTGACCAAAATGAGGGAGAAAAACATAAAGAAAGAATAACTAAATGGAATGCCAAAGGGAAATTTGATGTTGATAGATAGTTGAGAAGCCATTACACTATGAAAATTTGTGTTTGTGGCAATTAAATTACCTTATAACTAAAGCTTCAAAACAACTAATATATAATTGCATTGCAACTATCCCATGGAAATCCAACAACTTAATAAATAAATTGTCGTGTCATAAAATCAAAGAATTGTATTGTAATTGCAAATTAGTTACAAGATGTATACTTATACAATACAATGTACACACTATATATACAGTTGTAGTTAACCATGTTTGACTTTGTTGACAAGTTGCATTTTAGTCGCATGTAACAACTACATCACAACTAAAATAAATTTAGTTACTAATCAACAACTACTTTGCAACAAATGGTAACACATACGATCATGCCATGTGTATAGATTTCCACCACCCAATGTATATGACATTTCAACTTGTTTGTAACTAGTATGCGATTATATTTCAACTTAAAATTTCAAATTTAAAGATTTCAAATTTGAGCAAGAAACCCTTAAACAATTGACACATGGTAATATATCAACAAATCTTCCTCAATGCATCAACAACATTCATGCACTTATGCTTATTGTCAAGAAATTCAAGATGAACTTTTTTTTTAAACATTTATATTCAAACATTTTGTGTATTTCCTAGTCTTTTGGTGATGCAATTTTCATATCACGTGTTATAAATAAGATTATTATTGTTTGTTTAATTTAAAACAAAAACAAAAAGGTTGTTATAAATTATATTATTTATTTAAATAACTTAGGGATTGAAGGCTTTTATTTTTGTTCTTCAAGGTTGAAGGCTCTTGTTATTATTCTTAGAGAGGTTGAAGGCTTTTGTTTTTCTCTTGGAGGTTGAAGGTTTTTGTTTTTGCTCTTAAAGTGGTTGAAAGTTTTTGTATTTTCTCTTAAAGGTTGAAGGTTCTTGTTCTTAAAGAGGTTAAAGCCTTTTGTTTTTGCTCTTAAAGGTTGAAGGTCCTTATTCTTGTTCTTAAAGAGGTTGAAGACTTTTGTTTTACTCTTCTAAGTTGAAGGTTCTTGTTCTTGTTCTTGTTTTAAAAGAGGTTGAAGGTTTTTTTTTACTCTTAGAGTTTGGAAGTTCTTATTCTTGCTCTTAGAAAGGTTGAAAGTTCTTGCTGTTATAGAGGTTGAAGGTTCTTGTTGTTAAAGAAGTTGAAGGTTTTTGTTATTAAAGAAGTCGAGGTTTTTGCTTTTGCTTTTGAATTTTGAAATTTTTTGTTGTTTCTTTTGAATATTTAAGGTTCTTACTCATATTTTTGGATGTTGAAGGTTCTTACCTTCACTTTTTGATTTTAAAGGTTATTGTTTTTACTTTTGGATGTTTAAAGTTTTTACTTTTGGTTTTAAATGTTGAAAGTTTTTGTTTTTACTTTTAAATATTGAAGGTTCTTATTTTTGTTATTTTTTGTTGAATGTTCTTGCTCTTATTTTTAAATTTTGAAGGTTCTTACTTTTAGATGCACATCAAAATTATGTATACAAGGTAAGATTTTTTCAAAAGTACCTAAAATTTTAATTCAATTTACTTAATTGTAAGCATAATATTTGATTATATTTGCAAGTGTATAAATTATAGTTTAGTTTGTATCAATGTTATATAAGTTACATTTGAATGATAAATAAGTTGCATGTTAGTGGTAATATAGTTATAAACTAATTTTATTCAAATTAAAGGGATTATTTACATATTTTTGACATTACAATGTTATGATACATGTTATTAATTTCATTTCACATGTGGAACTAAATGTCATAACATGGCAAATTTTAAGCAAATAAGGCGCATTGAAGAAATTGCATGGTTCAAACTTCATTTCAACATAAATAGAAAAAAACATTCATTTATGAAACATAATGTTTCGAATGACAATTTTGATTGTTGGGGGTCATCATTTTAATGATCTGACCTTTTATTTATATTTAAAAAAATTATATATAATTTAGACATCATAATTAAATTTTCTTTTGATAAAAACATTTTTTAATTTTTTTATAATGTATTCTTCAAGATGGAAGGTAATTGTATTTTAAGTTTCAAATCCATTTCATGTTTATAATAATGATGTCCAATGTGATTCAACATCATCTATTATAATTAGAACAACGTAATAATGGTTGTGTGAAATTTGGATAATTGCATTATAAATTGCAATTTAGTTGTTTAATACTATTAAAATCAACTACCATACAATTGTTTTGAAACCCAAATTTAAACACCTAGTTGTAAATTAGTCACAAATTTTTTAAATTTCATTTCATCTTTAATTGTAAATTAGTTGCAAAATATAGGAACAAAATTCGTTGTCCAAGTGGGTGAACAAAATAATTAAAACATATATTCGTTATACTAGTTATGACATGCCCCCAAACTCCTCAAAAGACCCAAAGGTGGGTCCTAAAGCAAAACAATGGGAGAAGAAAGAGTTAGGGCACACTTGTTAACTCGCAACACTTCGAGGGTAAGAAGGTGTGCTGGAGCTTTGAAATGGGATTAAGATTAACTCACAAATGAAAGTTCAAGATGATATTAACCTACACAACCAAGAAAAGAGGGTGGTTAATGCAAGTCAAATGGAAGTGGTGCAGTGGACTTAGTACAAGCAACCTCAAACACAAACTTCACATGCCTTACAACCTTTGAGAAAAGGCACCACCCCCCTTCCCTATAGTATACTATGTGCTTCACCATGGGGAGTGCATCTAAATGTCACTTTTCCCTAGGACTTTTTGTTGTCCCAAAACTTTGGATGTTCATATCTGTCCCAAATCAAGTCTATTTTGAAAGTGCAAAGGTAATATTTTATAGCCCTTGAAAATATATTTCCAACAATGTATAACACACTCTAATCAAACCTCAAATGACCCTTGCTTTCAAGGGATTTGTGGTCGGAGGTCAAATTTCCAATTTGACTCTCGCCCCTTCTTTTGATCATAACTCATGCAAATCACATTTAAATGAACAATGGGAGGGCATTTGAAGCATCTAAACTTTAAGAACTTTCTAATGGTGTCCTAGGGGCCCAATTTGGTGTTTGTTTTCCTTTCCAACAAGGCTTTAGACATTTACAACTTCCGCACGAGTGCAACTCCCAAAATGGGAGTGCACTTGGGAGTCATTGGGCTTCATCCTTTACACTTTCCCCCATTTGTGAAAGTGTGCTTCACACCTAAACACATTCTTGGCCTCATTTGGCCCTTGGACTTCATATTTAGTTGCAAACTCAATGTTAGGGTTACAACAAATTATAAAATAGTTGTAAATAAGTTGTAAAAATGAGGATATTTAGAATCCATTCGCATAAAATGGATGAACGAAATAATAAAACACTATATTTGTTGAATTAATTGTAAAATAGTTGTAAAGAAGTTATAAGATATAATAATATAATCCATACATCAAATGGATGAATGAAATAATTAAATATTATATTTGTCAAACTAATTGTAAAATAATTTTAAATAAGTTGCAAAAGGTATTAACATATACGTCATTTGTCGACAAATGGATGAAATGCCATGTTGGCATTTCATTCGCCACATTGAATTATGGGTGGGAATTTGATGTGGAGGTTAGTTACAAAGAAATTACATATAGTTGCATGTGAGTTGCAGCATATATACAATATTGTATATGACATAGGGTGTCCACTACAACCACTACAACTTGTTTGATAGCATTCAATGCTATATAAATACCATGAGTTGCAAATGTCCATTGCAATTGGAAAACCTAGTTACAAGCCCAATTGTAAAACCTTATATTTTCTCAATTTAGAAGCTTGTATGAGAAGGAAGAAATGAATTTTTTTGGCTTTATCTGATTTGGGAAAGTAGTGAAATGACATATAAAGGAAGGGTTGTGAGCAAGTTGTTGTGGCTTGTAATGTGGTAGACAAAAAATAAAAGCATTCTAGGAAAGACTATGAAAATAGATGCATTTTTTTCTAAAGAGAAAAAAATACATTGTCAAACTATCCATTCCAAACAATTTTAGTTCGGAGAATAATAATAGTTTTAACTATCTTCACATAGAAATAGGTGATCATTGAGAGAAATTGAAGAAGGTCAAAGTTGTGATTCCAAAAATTGGTTTCAAACATTTCAAAAAATGATCAAAACAACACTAATGAGGAGGTTGAACTAAGTTGGTGGCCCAAGTTTGGAAATATTAGTTAAAAGAAGGGCATACTACCATCATATTCAATAGAAAAACATGAAAGATTTGAGGGAAATACCTTGATTTTTTTTTTGGTTTCTTTGTTGTAGGGATTTGTTGCATATTTACAAAAATGTTGCACAGAGATTACATGAATATTATTTAGAACTGGGAATTCAACTAGTACAAAGAATTATTGTTACATCTTGGAGATATCATGAAGAGGGACTTGGAGAAATTACTAATGTTAGCATGTTTGCCACAAAACTCATCACAAGAACAAAAAAAAACCATCACATTCATGAAGTTGGACAAAATCAACTTAAATATATGTAGACATGTTGTACAAATTGTTCAAAAATCGTATTGAAGATGAATGAATGAAATAGATGGGGTTGTAGCACTTCAAAACTAAAGATTGGTTGGCAATTCATCAACCATTAGTGAAGGGGCTGATTTGCAACTTCGAGTATGCCAACCAAAAAAACTTCTTGCTACTTATGGCCCTAATGTAGGCATACCTAAATCTATATTTTTAAAACCAATTGCCACACTTGCCATTACCAAATAAAAACCTATGAAGTAGACATTGTTAGAAAGTCTTAGGTTGCCTAGTCATGAAAATGCCTTGGGCTAAAGCAATTTTTGATCTTGGTGGGAACTTGACAATAATTCAGTGCAAAGTTTGCACCAAAATAAAGTGCAAGGAAAAAATGTTAGTCCCCAAGCGGAATTCACTGGAGAAGCATGTGAGGAAAAGGAAAAATGAATAAGGGGTGAAGGTTATGGATCCCAAATGTGTTCATGCCAAAATGAAACATCATATGTCTTTAATGACTTAACCTTTTATTTTGGAACAGGTTCAAGGTGGAGTTGAACAAGACATCAAAGTAAAGGTGATACAATTTGCATTTGTTTTTATGTTATTCAACAAAGGGAAACCAATGAGTAAATATGAAGATTTTAAACCCTTGTTCAATTTTTTGAAGTTGAAAAACAATCTTAAAAATCAATAAAGTGACACAACTAGGTGGGAGATTACTAAACATGTTCACAACTAGGTGTTAACAATTATTTAAAATCTAGTATTCAAATAGCCAGATTTGTGTTGAAGACTCATATAGGGTTCATCGCAATTGTGTTCAAGACTCATGTAGAGTCCCTATTTTGCTTTTTGTTGAATGCATTTTTGAAGGTTCCAATGCCCAAAACTTGACAAAGGTGATGATGAACCTCTATTCAATGTTGCAAGTCTAACATAAATTGAAATACCTTCTAGGTTGCTATGTTTTGGTGCAAATTGTGTGAACACCTTTCAAAGTGTTCAAGGTGAGGTTATAATTCAAATTTGAGACTTGCATGTTCCTTTTTCAACATGGATACATTGTATGGCACAAATGTGACTAATTTGGCAATCCATACTCTTTTTGGTTTGCCTATGGCGGCATGCCTAAAAGACTTATTGGAGTCCATTTGCACATTTTTTAGCAAATCTCCAAAATGCGACCTAAAGTCCATTAAATTAGCCTAGATCATGGAAACAAAAAGCAATAAGCTATTATGTAACATATGGGTTGGTGGATTGTCTTAATGATACCATCTCCATGAGGTGGATCAAAGATTTGAATACTAAGATTGAAAACTTAGCTTTTGAATTGGGGGGCCAACACATTTGGGCAAGGTACCATGCCACTTCTAAAGCTTCTTTTGTTACTTGAGTTGTTTATGCCAAGGAAGTGGTAAAGGTGAAATTGCAATGTACATATGCAATTGAAAAGTTGATATGTGAACTTGGTAATCGTTTCCCCTTTCATGAATTGATGGATGTACTTGGGGTGGTCTATCCCCAATATTGGTTGGTCATTATCCCTAAAACTTCCTTTCAGATGCATTTGAATGTGATCAATATGTGTATGGTGTGCCAAAAGAAAATGGTCTATGGAGGTTAACATTTCATTAGTTTTGGACCCTATTCTTTTGGATATGCAACAATCTTTATTTGTTTTGACAATGAAGAACCTTAAAGGTGCAATGGTTGAACCTTGTTCCTTAAACCCTTTCACACATTTGTGGAGGTAATTGACCACATCCCAAATTGTTGTGCAAAGGATTTCAAAATACATCAAATTGGTTGAAATCGTAGTTGTGCAAAGTTTTGGTTCTTTGGAAGATGAATGGTGTTTTAATACATTGAGTTTTATCACAAAAAAAACTTAAAAATAGGTCGACAACAAATTCAAATGTTTTCATTCAAGTGTTTCCTCGAAAGTTATATACTTTTGAAAATTTTCCTTATGATTGAGCTATTGAGGAGTGGAAGATTGCCCATAGTCAATATGCAATTGATGTTTAATTGTTTTTCTTTTATATTGAGAAACAACATTTTTATTTTGTAGCTAGGCTAGTGGGCAATGGGTATATAATCATTTTCCCATATATTTTTTTGGTTTGTCATTTAATTCTAAAATTTTGGGGTTTTTATTTCAATTTTGAAATATCAGTAGGCTTGTTCCTTTATAAGTTATAACTTGTGGGACAATGAACTTTCAAGTCTTGGTGACAATTTTAGTTTATGGTGACTTTGCTTTGAACCCTATTCAATTCTCCAATGAATATTTCAGACTTCAATGTTGAAAATTTAACCTTAACATCCTTACAACATGGCCTTAATCCTAACTTTTTGAAGGTTGTGAAAAATATTTGGTGCTAGATGTTTGTATTGTCTACTAATGTTGTTTGTATGTGTAGGTCCACGATGTGCTGCAGTGGGCAGGACAAAATTAGTTGAAGTTTGTTTCTCTTGCATTGTTTTTTGGGTAAAAAAAGTTCAAGTCATTCATATGTTTAAGAAGAAAAGTGCAATCTTGTTAATGAAAGAACTATTCACCATTAATTTTTGCACATGCACCTATTGAAATTATGAAATTAAGGTCACCTTGCTAACAGAAAACTAAAAAAACAGGACGATTGATTAATTTTTTCCTCCTTATTTTGCAAGCAGTCAAACATTTGGACTTCTCTTAACTTCATGTAGCCAAATTGCTGCCCAAGGGTCCACTAGGTAGCCAACTGGGCAACACAGGGAATATGAAAAAAAATTTAAAAACTGCTTCATTGTAGGCACAGAAAAGTTTTGAAACACGCTTTCATTGTTGATGGAAACAGACCCGCATACAAAAGAAAATCAGGCAAAAAAAAAGCTAGTAAATCACTATTGCATATTCTGACAAAAGCATCGATTGGTATACAACACGAAACCACCTTGCCTATGATTCTTCTGCTGCTGATGACCTTTGCTCTTCTAAAACTCATTATTGAAATTGGAATGTCTTTTGTGTTATACAAATCCTTGGTCCAAAAGTAGGCCATACACTACAGAGCAATTACCAATTAAAGAAAACTTGGAGCTGTAGAAGGTGTTGTTTTGGGAGGCATTGTTATTTCACAAGAAAACAATAATTAATATTCTGCAACAAAGCTGATTAAGACCTCATCAAATCAAATCGTCCAACAGACAAGTGGGGCAACAGAATCTTTGACGACTTAAACGTAGGATCACTTGCTGTGTTGCAGTTAGTAATACTTACCTCCTTGAATGCAAGCTAGCTTGCTAACAGAACTCCTAAAAACCTCCACCGTTTTGTCTAGTGTGTCCCGAAGATACCTTAAAAAACTTTAAAAAACAAAACATAATGGCCGCCTTCCTGGAATTACATTTTTCCTACAAAAGCTTTAGTGTGCGGAACGGGAGTTGTCGTGGTAGATAGACAGTGCGAAGATCAAACCTCTCGAGCGGTGCGAAGCGTCCAACAGTAAGCGAGCGTGGAGGAAAATACAAAGCAGCAAGGAGCAAACGGGGTGGGGGACCCGCCTAAAGAGCAATTGTGAAATAAGACGCGCAACTCGCCGTTCTGGTTCAGACATGACTTCCAAACCCGGTCTGGTCTCCGACAAAGTCTCCAGTTGGCTAGGCTCCAGTTTGTTCCTTCCTGCCCAGTTCAAGGGCCTTTGGTGGGCCCATTTTGAGGGCCTCAACGGTAGTTAAAATTAGTTTGAAAGGGCTTTTTAAGTAGACTGGGCGAATGTCTCGGACTTTTTGGTCATGTTAGAAAAAGGGAATCAGCAGCACTGTTTGTCTATTTTGGCGGTGCAAGAGTTTGCAAATTTTCAAACATAAAAATTATTTAAACGGGAATATTTTGTCACAAATTCTGTGTTTAAAAAAAAATAATAATAATAATAATAAATTATTTGGGGAGTTTTTAGGAAAAATAATTTTCACATTTGGACACACTTTTTAGTTTGGGGTTGGAGGTTTGCCACCAATTTTTTCTACAATTTGGACAGCATTTTGAAATTTTTTGTGCCAATTTGCACTAAATCTTGTTTTGGATGATCAGTAACTATGCTAGATTGGAAAACCTGAGCAAAATGGAACTCAAGGAATGATCAGGAGCTTTGAAACCGCAGTACCTTGGCAGATTCAGCACGCCAATGTTGAATAATTAATTTAACTTTAGTTTCTTGATTGGATGCTTGGGTTTTTAATTGTGAAAAATTCAATAGTAAAAAGTAAATTAATTGTAAGATAGCTTTGTTTCAAACAATATCAACTGTTTAGTGGTCAGGTACAATTTAAGAAGCAAATTTTCTGAAATTTCAGCAGATTCAAATATAATTTAATTACTGTTGAAGCCTCCAAGGTATTTTGATATTGTGTTTTGTCTTTGGTGGCAAACTGGCTAACATTTTTGAAGCCTAATTTATAGGTTATTCCATGTGAAATCATGCTGTCTTTTTCTAGGAAAATAATACAGATTTTGAATGCATGGCTCCCCCTTGACCTATCTACCCCACATCAGCAACAAAGCCCCTGGCGTTAGCCAAGCAAAAAAAAGGGGGGGGGATGCTACACAGAAAAGAAATTCTAATCATCCAATGAGGTGAGTCAAGTATGAGATGAATACAGTTGAACACACCCAAAGTTTTTCCATTGTAGGGTTGGGAGGAGGGGGAGGGGAACTTGAAGAGTTTTTAAAGGAGTGGTATTATTTATCACCTAGTAGTATGTTCATCATAGAAAATGTTCTCTAATGGTGTTCCTAATGTGTTCTCCATATGTTTCTTAATTTTGACTGAGGGTTTTATTTAAAAGGGAAACTAGGATGCGTTAGCATCAAAGAAATTGTTAATAGGTTGTCCAAGTAAGAATGACAGATAGGTTCAAAACATGAAGGGTTGTATTGGGACTTGAAGGAAAGCTTTTGATTCTCTTGCTTGTTTGAAAGTAGGTATTGCATTGATGTTATGTTCATATCTTGTAAAACCATCTAGCCTAATGGGGCAAACTTTTTGTAGTGCTTTTGTATTATGTAATGGTCAAACCCAGCCCAATATGTTGGCTAAGGTGCCAGGTGAGCCCAACACCACACTCAATATAATGGACAGGGTAAAGCCATTCCATGACATTAAGCTCTGGATAATGGACTCAACCAATTACTTAGAAAAGATATTCATGTTCAAAAGACACATTTTGGTCACTATTATGAGTGTGTATAATCATTGCTGAAAGATTATGTCATATAATGTGATCAAGAAAATGAGATAATCTGCCACCCTAAACCTAATGTAGTTGGAAGTCGTATCCCTGACTTGTGCAAATTGTAGAAATGTTGTATGAATCAGAAGCTGGTGGCCCCTCCAGCATCAAGCAGTGATAGTCTGGAAGCCTTCTCCTCAATTTCAGAACTATTGAGGCCTTGTTTTTCTTGGGGCCTTCCAAATTGATGATAGTTTATCGCTCTACCACATCCAAGGAATGAACCCTGCTGATGGTGTTACGGTTTTGCCCAATGATTCTTGGGTGCAACTTTCTTGGACAGAAGGAAAAAATGGGGAACTCATGTCTGTCGAATAATTAATTAATTTTGAAAAAATCATTTCAACAAATGAAATATTCTTAAATATTCACTATTTTCCTTCA
>Ga0209208_10003727_pt1 | contig 21799 bp, 19 predicted proteins | sample S1TSphfallax_3_FD_187694 | JGI IMG/M metagenome (GOLD analysis project Ga0209208, IMG submission 187694) | Host-associated microbial communities from peat moss isolated from Minnesota, USA - S1T2_Fd - Sphagnum fallax MG (SPAdes) (version 2) | ecosystem: Host-associated > Plants > Peat moss >...
ACAATCTACTATGGTGAATATTGCAACATGGGTCCCGGAGCAAACACCGATGGACGCACTAGTTTTGGAAAGGTGCTCACATTTTGTGAAGCCGTGCCTTTTATGCACATTGACTATATCGATGGCTGGGAGTGGCTCGAGTAGAACATGAATGACATTGTTGTGTGATAATGCTTTGAGGTGAATAAAATTAACTAAATGTAATGGCTTTGTACATTCACTTCTCTTATTGCTCTCTCTTCCATCACCATAATAGAACACCACAAACCACAAAGTATTACAAACTCGACAAAGTAATTTGTTCAAAATTTCCTTCTTGCACACTCAAAACTCTCTCCAAACATGTAATAAAAAAGTAAATTGAAAACTAATTAATATCCCTTAAAAAAATCCTTAATTGGCATCATAATTTAGTTGGTTAACTACATTCAATACATCATGCATGGGCGTATTCTTTAGTTACTTAGCTCCATTTGACACACCATGTATAGGCATCAATTGTCCTTTAGTTACTTAGGTGGACAAAAAGGGCCTAGTTCTTATTGTAATTTGTTTTCTTTATATTTTGATCTCCATTGAAATTAATGAGTCAAAAAATTTCAAATATTTTATAAATATCATATTCTAAATCATTATAATTCTAGATATCATTGTAATTATTCATAATTGTGTTTTAATATGGTAGAAAAAAATGATAGAAAAAACCCAAAAAATTGATGCTATGTCACACTTTTGATATTTGGACCCTAACTCCATTCAGTGCGCCATGCATGGGCACTAATCCTGTAGTTTGTTAGTTCCTTTAACATTTTATTATATGGATCCAAAATATGGGAAAAAAAAGTGCTCTTAAATTACCAACACCATTATACACATTTATTGTTCTTTTGAGGTTTGATGCTTTGAAGATATATTTAAAAATAAATTTAGATTTTAAAAAGTATATTTCATAACAATGATAATAATAATTTCTTCTTAAAACTAGCACAACATAATTCAAGGAAAAAATTAGACTAATTAAAATGAAAGATAACTACAAGAAAACAAAAGAAATTGCATATTCAATCACATGCCCTCTCAGTTTTAGGGCTCAGGAATTTAGGGTTGCGAAACGAGGTGTCGTCACCAGTTGTTATCAATACAGCACAATGAGGATGGTTTCCAACGTCCCAAGAACCAGGTGTCATGTCGGGTGACCTTGTGGATCTTCAAAGGCCGTGGATCACTTTTAGATCGGACGGACGCGCGCTAAACCCTAATGCAAGCTCTGTATGTGTTCGCCGCGGTGTAGTGCACTAGCATCTTTCATTTGCGTTTCGTTTTCTGGGAGAGAGAGAGTGATCAGGTCCTCGAGCCTGTATCTGTACGTAACTCCCACTCCGGCGTCTGCCTCTTCTTTCGAAGCTTGCCATCATGGGGCGTATGCACAGCAGTGGGTGAGTAAATGCTGGCGTTTGACAAGCTGTTTCATTAGGGGTTTTGACAGCGTTTCAGGAATTGTTGTTTTTCGGTTCAAGAATTTATATAGTTTTCATGCTTTCTAGGATTTATGTCTGAAGATGTTTGTATTTTTTAAAATTTATTTTTTGGTTTTTTTTTTTGGCTTGCTGCAGTAAAGGTATGTCCTCATCGGCTTTGCCGTACAAGAGGACACCCCCGAGCTGGTTGAAGGTTACCACTGCGGAAGTGGAGGATCATATCTGCAAGTTAGCGAAGAAGGGATTGACTCCCTCGCAGATCGGTGTTATCCTGAGGGACTCTCACGGTATCGCACAAGTCAACAGTGTTACAGGGAGCAAAGTGCTCCGTATTCTCAAGGGCCATGGTAGCACTTGAAACCCTAACTTTCTTGCCTTCTGTACGCCACACTGGCAGGCCTATCCTAGGGCTTAAACAGTGAGCTATCAGGGGTTGATTCTGGTAAAACCTTGTCATTTCCAGGAGTGTTTGAGCTTGCTCTAGGATTGTCTCCTTTGCTTTGCTATGCTTAATGTTTGATGCGTGAACTTTGTCATTGAGTAGGTAAGTTTTGCACAGGGTTTTTGGCAAGGTTTCCAATGGCTTCTGATGCTGTAGAAGATAACTGACAGTTTTGGCCATGCAGGATTAGGACCTGAGATCCCTGAGGATTTGTATCATTTGATCAAGAAGGCTGTGGCTGTGCGCAAGCATTTGGAGAGAAACCGCAAGGATAAGGATTCAAAGTTCCGGCTTATTCTCATTGAGAGCCGTGTTCACCGTCTTGCCCGCTATTACAAGCGCACGAAGAAACTCCCACCTAACTGGAAATAGTAAGTGACACAAGCTCTCCTACTACAGTATCACATGTCACAGCAGCTACATGACACAGCATAAATTTTAAAGAATCTGGTTTAATCCTAATGTTATTGTCCAACTCTATGGTTTCAATGTTTCTTATTTTCCTCTGCTTGCTTTGTTTTGCAGTGAGTCTGCAACCGCCAGCACCTTGGTTGCTTAGTCGACTTGGAGACATTGGCTGTTGAGTTTGACAGGTTAAAGATAGTGTCTGATTACAGATGGGTTTGTTTTATTGGTACCCCACCCTTTGGTGATTCTTATGCCACAGATGTCCCAATGCTCAGATGAGGACACCATGCATATAAATCCATGAGGTTTTCTGAGAATGGGTTTGGATGCCAAATTTAGAGGACGTTTTGATTGCTTGTTCCATCTCACTCTACAGCGTGGCTTATCAGTAGTGAGTTGAACTTTAACTTCCTGTTCAAAGATTGCAATCTTGAACTTTCTCTATCTCTGGAATATATCAGGAATTTGGTGTGCATATTTTGATCATGTTGATCTTTTTGGTAAGGACGTTTCCTGCAGTGTATTTTTGCTACAGTTGATCTTTCATGGCCAGATGTTCTGTATAAGGAGGAGGGTTTCTCTGTCATGGCCATCACATGACAAGACTGAGTGTAGATAGGAAGTAGGTGGATGGAGGGGGATTTATTGCATGGAATATTCTTTTTCATGTTGTAGCTGCCTGCAGTTTGCCTGCATTCACTGGGTTACCAGTTACACTGATGTGCAAATGAGGCATACACTTTGATGCTCTTATCTTTAGAGTACCACATAAGAACTATTTCTGTGCTCTGGATGTTGCATTGTGGTTGTATATTTCTGTTGTTTGATTGAAGTTGAATGATGAGACATTCCTATCAGAGTTTGATCCTATGTTATTGCTGTTTGCATTTTGTTCTAATATAAAAAGTTTGTGTGGAGCCCTCTCTTTCTTTAGTTATAATTTCTTCATGCAACTGCTCTTGAGTTTAGAAAGAATGTCCAGGGTTAAGTCAGGTCAATGTCTCTGCAAGCTGTTGAAAGAAACTTTTGACTTGTACATATGGCAAAGACCGTTACAATCCTGGCAGACAAATGTCAAGGATAGCATTTAGATGGTCTGGCTGTTTTAATCATACCTCAACAATGCTATCTTTGTTTGGACCCATCGTTGCTGGATGTGTCATTGTGATCATCTGAGCTCCATTAAGGTCCTACACACTCATTTTAAGCTCTAAACTCCTATTCTGCATGGAAGCTTTCTTTGTTGCAAAAAGTGAGATCGAATTTTTAAACCTTGTGTGTTGGTCAATCTTTGGTTCTTGTTAAAACAAGTCCTGTGAACGGAGAAGTGATTAGTGTGTAAGCACACAGACTCAACTTTGTCACTGGCAGTCATGCAGAGACCCTTCAAGTGAGCTCCATGGTGAAAACCATTGACACTTTGTCTGGGGACTAAGTGATTGGATTTGATGAATCTTTCAGCTTACAAGTGGATTTGGTGACCACTTGAAAGCTGATATTATGGAACTGAGTTGAAAAGCTTGTTGAGTAATTGGGTTTGCCTATCTATGGAATCCTGAAGTTTGAAAACATTCAATTTTTTTTCAAGTTCTTATCCACATTGATGCTGTTTTGGGTCCTGTGCACTGTCAGTTTGTTGACAATGTGTATTGGTGTTTAAAAGTGTGGCAAGATATGTTTTTGCTTTTGATTTTTTGTTGGATTCCTCTCTCTGTAGTTGTGTTATGGTACTCTGAAGAGTGTGGCGACATGTGTGCAAGTTTCTATGTATTAATTTGTGATTCCAATACCCATGTTAGGTTGAAGCACGAAATAGACCGTAGATCGTCAAAGACACCCTAAGATTCGAAGCTAGAAATATTAGAATGATTGAATTTGAAAGCAAAACTACCATGACCACAAGCAACCAGAAACAAACTCTAAACCCGAAATAAAGTTTACATGGCAGCACTTATGAGATGAAAGAAATCACAACAAAAACTCACCAAAGTATACCCAATGTTTTAACAGTCACTTGGATCTTATTATAATCAGCACCAATCTTCTTTCCTCTTCAGTGCAAGTCTGCAACAAAAGCCCCCAATTACTAGTAATTACTTAAAGCATCCCCCAAGGCTGTCCAGCATGTGACCTCCTTGTACATAAAAGTACAGAACGGAAAGTCAAAACATGTTGGTTTGGCTCATCGACATGGTTTGCGCCCTGCCATCTTTTGCACAGTTTGCAGAGGTTAGTTCAAGGCGCAGCAGAGAAAAGCAAAGAAAGCTGTGCTGCACCTGCCAGAGAAAAGTGTAATAAACATGATCTGATCGTTGCTCCCTGTTTTTGATTGGCCGACCATAATGATTGGTTCACGTGGTTTGTTCTTAGTAGTCTTCCATTGATTTTTGCAGTCCCAGTTTTAGTTTTATGGGAAAGGTTGGAGTAGATAACTAGACTTGGATGTGAGAAATATTTTTTGAGCAGTTGCATACTCAGCACCGCTGGAGCTGCTCTAAGACTAAACCAATAATAGACAATCTTTCTCTTTTGATACAGTGCTTGCAGCAAAACTACAGTTAACATATTTGCTGAAGAAAGAATTGGGTTAGCTTTAAGGGACACAATTCAATATGGGTCTGTGCTATAGCAAACAATGATGTACAAACTTTACTTTTCCCAAAGGCACTCACTCACACTCTGTGAAGCAACTTTGTTTATTGGTGCTTCTATTTTGGGGGAGTTGAGGGGGACCAATCAAAGTGGCTCCTCCCCCCAAAAAAATAAAGAAAGAAAGAAAATTGTGGGTACATCCATGAACTAAATTAATAGAAGCAACAATAGCATACCATAAAATCCAAATCCTTACTTGGCATCATACTTGAGTTGGTTAACTGCATTTGGACCCACCATGCATGGGCATCAATCCTTTAGATAGTTAGCTCAATTCAATGTTTTTTGTTTTTGGCTAATTTTCTGGCCACACACACCCCAAAAAAAAAAAAAAAAAAAAACCCAAGTGTCATAGATACAAAGGCATTTTTGGGGGGAAAAAAAAATTACCCACAGTTGCCATGTTATTATTTTGGATTTTTACTTTTTTTAAATTGCCATATTTGGACAACAGGTTCTAGCGTGTCAGCAAAATATAGCACAATTCCTAAACTTTTCTATTTTCCTTGTGTGGCGGTGCTGTAGCCAACTTTGGTAAATAAATAAATAAATAAATTTTTAAAAAAGCACTTGAGGCTGTATTTGACACTCCATGTATGGGCATCAATCCCTTAGTTCATCGATGAATGTCTGTCTGCCACGTCCATTTGGATGGTCCTTCGTCGTCGTCTTCGTCGTCTTCTTCGTCTTCCTTCCTCTTCCGCCCTCTTTCTTCTTCGCCGCCTCATGCGATAAATCCGAGTCCTTGTGCACGTTTGTGTACAAATGCTGAGGAGCTTTTGTGCTTGATTGCATCTGTGTTTGTTGGCCAAACAAGGTTGTTGCCAAGACTTAGGAGGTTTCATAGAACTAGGATTTGTGCGTTTTGAGTGTCTCGGTGGTTTTTTTTTTGGGAGCTTTTTTTCAGTCGTTACTTTGTTTTCTGTATCGTGTTCTTTTGTGCTTTTGAGAGAGAGAGAGAGAGAGAGAGAGAGAGAGCGAGCGGGGTGGAATCCGGAGGACTACTTTTTGTTGTCGTTTTAGTGCTCTGATTTTCACTGCGAAGGTGCTTGTTGGTGTTGCTGTGTTATAATAACAAGAAGCGATGGCTAGGGTTGGCGGAGGAGGAAGCTTAGGGATTCAGGTGCGGAAGTTGCTGATGTCGACTTACTTGCGATCACATCCGGCAAGCATCACTCAGTGCATGGTAAGTAAGTCGGCCATGTAGTGTATTTTTTGGACGCATTGCTACTGGCGAGAGAGACACAACCACATACACACACACACACACACACACACACAGGTAAACATACAGACAGACAGACAGAGACGGACCGTGCTTTTTTCTTGCGATAGCCTGGTCAAGAATCAGTAAGGACGTTGTTTCTGTCCCTGGCAGGTACAGAGAGGATTTGCGCAAGAGAGACCGGAGGACAGCTCCAGCTCTCATTGGGGAGTAGGTGAGCCGCCGATCGATGAGAAGCACACTGAGCGCGGAATTGCCTCGGGGAGCGAACATTCGCAACAACCGCAAGGAAATAGTGGTAGTAGTCCGGAGTTGTCCACGGATGCTGAAGGTCAGAAATATACACCTAACCTGAGCAAGCAGAAGTCGACACGCGACTTCATCAACACGCAGCGCGAGGAAAGACTGCACGGAATTGAGGTTGGAACCTTTCCCATTTGCCAAGCTTCTTCGCAACCACAGACAGGACAGCTTGTGCTTCTCGATTGTCTCTAGGTTTTTTCTTCATTTGCATGATTTGCTACCCATTAATGTTTTTTTCTGTAGATTTCAAGCTGAGATTGTGCACCTGACGATGGCAGGGTTCTGGGCCAGCAAGTCATGAAGTCCGCCCAGAAGACACAGAATCCCAGCATGCCTCTCAGAAGAAAGGAGCAACACCAGCAGATGTTGCTGCCGGTTAAATGTTCTCTGGATGGCAATCCCCAAGGTCTTGGCTGGTTGAGAAAGTCCAGGTATCTCTCAGCTGTTAGCCTGCAAACCTTGAGAGGTCTGGATCAAACTGTGCTCTTCTGCTGTCTTATCTCTTCAACATCTTGCTGTCCTCTGCATTGGGCTTTGCAAACCAGGTGTTTGAACATGTGTGCTGCACCTGTCTCTATTGTTCAAACTGTTTCTCAGTTTTGCTTTTTTCTCTCCTCTGTTCTTTTGGGTTTGGTTTCTCTTTGTTGCTGTTTGCCAATTTGTAGTCAGATATGAAATCTGTATAACATTCTTATAGGTCATCTCTCATTTCTATGCAGGTGACTGATATTCCTTTTTTTCTCTCCCCTGTTCTTTAGGGTTCAGCTTCTCTTTGTTCCTGTTTGCGATTCATAGTCAGATGTGAAATCTGTATAACATTCTTACAGGTCATCTCTTCTGTGCAGGTTGACTGATATCATATATATTACCATGGAAACGTTCTCTCCTCTCTCAAGTCTATACAGGTTGAGTCAAATCTCAAGTATGGAGAAGTTCTCAGTACTGATAAAGACATATACTTCCAAACACGAAGGTTACTACTGGTTGGAGGAGGCATATGTTGATTCATGTTTTGCTCAGTGAAAACCTAATTTTATTATGGTGAACCCATTTTGAGGCGCAGTACTTTTGAAAGTTTAGATCTTTTGCTTATGTAGATGAAGATATATCTCTCCTCTTGGAAGATGGAACTTTGGCTCAACTGGAGTTATTCTTGTAGCTACGAGCAGAATTCTTGTACAAATCCGGCATGGTTGGTTATGTTGGTGTATAGTTGTAGAACATGTTTGTGTGAACAATTCCTCCTCATTTGAGGAGACTGTAAAACTTATGTTGCATTGGGGAAGGGGAGTGTTTCTAGCAACAAAATGTTGTGTATAAAGTACTGTCATCTATTTGTGTTATATGAGTTCATGGAATATAAAAGAGGCATCCCTACTGCAGCAGCTGTGAAATTTTCATTTCAAGATGCAATTTCTTGTCCAAGGAAAAGATGTTATTGTTCTGCTTGTGCAGATAGATATGTGGATACTCTCGACTTGAAGAAGCCAGGCAGAAACCTAGGCCTGCTGCTCTTCCTGAAACTCCTGTTGATGGCAAGATGCCAGTACACAAGGGCCAGCTATAAACCATGCTAGTTTTGTTGACACAGCTAGGTCTGTCTGCAAATTCTAAGGTCCACTTTAGATGGAGTCCAGGGTCCAAAGTCCTAGGAACCAATTTGGACTCATGTGAAGCAAATAGAATCCTTGAGTTAGATGCTGTGTTGGACCCCGGCTTGCATTGTGGTTCTCCAAATCATGAGCTGTTTTTTGGTCTGAACCAATTGGTTTCCCTCCAAATGGTGCCCTGTAGATTTTAGCCTCATTTGCCACTTTTTGGTCTTTGACCAACATCTAAAGGTTGTGGGTCCAATTCATGGCTCTCAGCCAATAGGGTTTCATTGGACCCTTCACCTTGGGCCCTCATCTAAAGTGGCCTTTCCATGCTTACCAATCCTAATGACACATGACATTGTGTGCCCAGTCAATCAAAAGGGTTGTGCACACCTTCAAAAATTGCTTGCAATCCAGATGTGAAGCTTGGATATAGCAGCTCAACTTGGAGCTCTTCCTTGATGCGTTTGTTGGACACCCTCTTCTCAGGTACTTCCCTGCCTGAATCCTCTTTGCTCTTCAGACCATCAGAAGCTCCTACTTCAGCAGAGGATTCAAGACTGGCTTCCTCAATACCAGTTTTGTGAAGAAGGGTTCTTGCAAAAGCCATAACTGTCGAGCGTGGCATAGGATCATCATCTACCACATTGAATATTCTCCTGAAAACAGATATACAATGATGCTATCAAGATAAAGATGTAAAAAAGGGTTCTTGCCTGTGAAAGGTCTGCTTTGGTTTTCATATATAATACCAAAGGTTGATCAATGGGGTTGCAGAGGGGAAACTCCCACATTGTGATTTACTTGTAGATATGAGTTACCTACCTTCGCACAAAATCTTGCTTGAAATGGTGCACTTCCATAGCTTTTGTCAGTACTTGGCAAATGTCAGCCACATGCACTCTTGATGTGAACCTGCGTGCATCTCGCAGCTTCTGTTGACCTGAGCGTGGATGCTGTTGACGGAGGACAGTATCCAAGGCACTGGTACCCACCCAACAGAGAGGTCATGATGAGAGCTCATTGTCATGATCTCTCCATATTACCAATTGTTCTCAATATTTTCAGCCAGATTAAAGGAGTTGTCTAAATCAGAGGAGTCAACTTTCAGGTGAAAATCAGCCTCATGAATCAACCCAAAACTACAGGAAACTATGTGAAATGGAGCTGTGAGAGCAAACAAAAGACCTGCGTCCAGGTCCATATATTCCTCCTAATCGAAATATGTGCACAGCAACACCAGTCAGTTGTGCTACCTGAAGCCAAGCATTCTCAGCTTTCAACCTGGCAATTGCTCGGTTTTCTGTTGGTTGTGGCACTGAGCTGCAGAAAATATGCAAAAAAAAAACCAGCCAAGATTTTCAGTAAGCCAAAAGACTTGCCTCCCCTGCTTCATGATGTTGTAAGTGGTGACATTTTGTGCCTACAAATGGTCATTTGTGTGTACAATTTGCAAATTTTGGATTTATGCTGTAACTTACTCTTCATCCACCCAGTTGCCTGACCAGTCTCCATATACGCCTGCAAGGCAACATCTGTCACGCAATTGGAATTTTTTTTCCTTATGTGGAATCATGCAATAATCTTTCAGAGTGATAAACTATGCAGATATATGAGAATCAGCACCCATGAAAAATCATGTAGCTTCCAAAGAGCTTCTAAGAAAGAATCAGATTCCAGTTCAAGGACCATATCAAAGTCATCTCTCTTATCAAAATCTGAAAGTGCATGAGTTCTCAGAGTACCAGTTGATGAAAGATAACCAATCCAGCGAAGCTTTCCTTGTGCTGCCGCTTGGACCATTTCTTGCTTATGGATTTGCAGGACCTGTGCATTCTTACAGCCCCTTTCTTAGGATGCAAGATTTCTCCACATCAACATTCTGCAAATGTGCAACTTCAAGAATAGCAAAACCCACAAAACTTTTGACACTCCAACTCTGTCTGCCATAAGGACTAATGATCCCAGTGATCTCCATGTGAAGGAAATTCATGTCTCTCCATTTTGTGGTGGACAGAGATTTCCATTCTTTCCAATGGAGGAGGTGCCATTGCAGTCTCTCACCCTTTGGTACCAAGAGTAAAAAGCCTTGCTCAAGATAACCGAAATAAGTGTTTCTTTTGCCTTCAGCAGGTATGCCTCCACACAACCTCACAACAAAATCCATTCTGTTCTAGATGATTGTGTAGACTCAATTTGAAGGATCACACACATGTGCTGCTAACATACAGGGTCTTCGTTGAAGTCTCCCACAGGTGGAATTGAGCTCAAGACATGTGTGGCAGCATAGAGCTCTTGTACTGCATTCTCTCTGCCACATGAATGTATGTTCACAAAGGTGAGATACAAACTGCACATGTTATATCAAGATTTCTCTGAGCTTCACAAGATGTCTCCAAGCTTGTAGCCTTGCTTTCACATATCTGGTGAACTTAGTCATGGATGCACAGAGCAGATACACAAAATCCATATTATTGGTGAATTGTTCTTTGAGAAACTGTGGTAGAAAGAGAGACAAGAGAGGGGGCAAAAGAAGAGAAAACTAAGTACTGACTTCAGATTTTCTCCATCATTGTCTGGGTTGAAGTGAAATGCCTGGAATCCTCGGGATTGCAGACCTGCAACCTTCTCATCACTGCGACAAGTCCCTGAAACTATCCTGGACAGTTTCAACATGGGAAAACTCAAAACCACCATGCATACATAATAAGATGCGCACATAATGCAGACAGATGATTATCTGTGCAATGCAAGCATATTGCTGCAGCAAGACACCAGATTGATCATCTGTGTATGCAAGGAAGCCTGCTGCATTCAGATTGACCATCTGTTCAAGCCTGCCACAAGCACAACCACAGATCCAGGGACCTGAACTCTGAAGCTTGAAAAAGATCAAGGAAGAAATGGGTTCTAGAACTGGAGCACAAGAGGGAGTCATCATCACCATCACAACAGCAGCAGCATTGCTGATGTGCATTTTTTTTGAGATTCTCTCAGTTAGCATTTTGCATACGTACCAATTCTGTTTCTGAAGAGTGTTTGCTAGGGCGATGCATGTGTAACCCATCCCAAACATGAACACTCGCTTCTCGCACTCATTCTCACCAGACTCTTCTTCTTCTTCCCTTGCTCCAGCATTGGAATTTTTTGCCTGCGCTGCTCGCAAACCTTCTTGGTATCCCACCTTTTTGTATGACTGCAAACTTCTCTCAAGACACTGCCATAGTCTACACTCGCTTCTTCTTCTTCTTCCTCCTCCTCCGCCTCCTGGGCACCACTTTTGCCGAGGAGGAGGAGCGATGGTTGTGCTGCTGGAACTCAAGAACGAGCTTGCTTCCTTAGGTGGTGCAGAAAATGGCAGTCGGAATTCAAACCATAGAGTTGCAAAACTAGCCATCACCAGTGAATTCGGCAGAAGAAGATGAGGAGTTGGGGGGTTCAATTCTCTTCTTCTCCCACCCACAGCAGCAGCAGCACCCACCCCGGAAAGAAACCGCTGCTGCTTAGGGTTCGCAGATCTTGCTCTAGAATTTCTTCAGTTTCTGCGATTGTGCTCGATGGGTATCTCGCATTCTGTCTAGAAAACTTCGCGTACGGGCAATTGTATGCGCTGCGACCGGATGGATGCGGGATTCCATGCTGCTGATATTTCATCTGCAGACGCTCCTTTCTTCTACTGTCATGCTCCTGGTATGTGCAGTTGATCATACAATGCGCGTGATGAACAACAGATGAGATTCAGGTGCCTGTCGCCAACATCACGAAAATGCTCTGATGTCCCGTTTCCATTCTGTTTTGTGCTGCATTTGATCACCGGTTTCAGTTCCAATTCTCCATTTTCAAGCAATTCCCCAATCTCATGTTGAAGAAGGGTCCATTGTCTCCAGGTCCATGCTGAGGTTCGCAAGAAGGAGCTGCTGCTGCTGCAACAGGAGGTGGAGATTATGTTTGAGCTGATGAGATATGTGAGCAAGCAAGTGGTGAAGAGGCAGGGAAGAATGGGTCGGAGCGGTGCCACATGTGTGCATATCATCTTGGAGATCAGAGTCGTGTCACTTGTGACTGTCTTGCTGTTCACTACAATGTACAAATCTCTGTCTCTCTGGCTCTGTGTTCATGCAACAATTGTGAAGAATTTAGCAAGTCCCTGCTGTTGCTGCCATTAGGGTTTTCATGTGCAGCAAGCTCTGGTATCTGTGATGTATCATTTTATCTTTTTGTCAGCTGTTGCATGGGGTTTCTCTTTTGCTGACCTTTTGGTGGCATGTGCAGCATGCATGGCAACCATGTTGTACACTGCAGTTCTAATGTAGCCACAACCCCACCACGAGGATGGAACTCATATGATGCTTTCTCTTGGATCATATCAGAGGAGGTGTTTCTCAAGAATGCACGAGTTGTGGCTGAGAAGCTGATCCCATTTGGCTATGAGGTATGTGTCAATCTGCAAACAGAAAATATGCTGATCTGTAAAACAAGTAATTGAGCAGGAAAATGAGCTCAGGTTTGGAGGAGCTAGATCAGATCAGATGAGCTTTGAGCTTGAATTCTTGAGCCTGATGTCTCAGCATTGCTGCAAGCTGCTGCAGTATGTGGTGGTGGATTTCTTGTGGTACCGGGAGAACGATGGCACTGCATCCACAACAAGGGGGAAAGACTTTGTAGACAAGTATGGGAGGCCACAACCAGATCCTCAGCGATGGCCTTCATCAAGGAATGGACAAGGATTCAAGCATGTGGCAGATAAGGTGCATAACATGGGACTCAAGTTTGGAATCCATGTAATGCGTGGAATAAGCCTTGCGGCCGTGGACAAGAACACTCTCATCCTCAATGCCAAGGTCCATCTTCTCTCTCATCACTATTTTCTTTCCCTGCTCATGATACTTGGCTTCATTCCTGAATTCCAAGCTCATCATCATGGCTCTGCATAGCTTCACAAGCAATCATCTATTGTTTATGGGGCTCAATTGCCAGAATGCCAAGTACAGCAAAGGCATGACATCATTCTTCATCTCTTTTTGTCTTGAAATGAATCTAGAGTTCTGTGAAGAAGAGGACCTGATAGAGAGGAAAGAGGCATTGGGTGTGTGTGTGACAGGGAAGTCCAGATGCTTCAGGAAGAAGTTGGACTGCAAGAGATATAGCTTTACAAGGAGAGGAATGTGCATGGATGCGGAATTCCTTCACCCGTGTCAACCTCAGCTGCTCAGGAGGACAAGCATTCATTGAGTCACTTTATCAGCAATATGCTGATTGGGGTGTAGATTTGGGTGATGAAACCTGCCTCTATGCACTTTCAGATAGGATTTGAAGTATGCCATGCACATTGCCTGCACATGAATAATTTCAGTCTCTGCCTGTCCTTAGTAAAGAAGTTTAGAATTTTCTTATCTATGCTGGATGAAGCTCGATTTGAACAATCTGTGTCTGACAGAACACAGGATTGGGTGGAAGCAGTGAAACATGACTGTATCTTTGGAAGTGATCTTGTTCTTGATGAAGTCACAGCTGTCTCGCAGGTTTGGTTTCTGCTCTGACTTTTCACCTTTCACTTCACTGTTGAATAGCCATGTGTTGCTGCTAACAACAGCATGTTCCAGGTGCTTCTATTTGCAGCAGTCAATCTCTTCGAGAGGTGCAAAGCTTCCAGTCAACACCCCCTTCCTTGTGCTTCGCTTTCCTTGCTGTGATTCTCTCTCTGTGTTCTTGTTCTAGAAACTATTGATCACACCCAGAAGTGATGGAACAGAAAAACAGTCTAGAATACAACCTTGTATTGGGAAGTGCATCAGGTTGCTGAGATTCTACTGAATGGTTGTGGGTAGGTGATTGCCAACACAGGGCGGCCCATTGTGTATTCACTTTCTCCTGGAGTTGGAGCCACCCCTGCCATGGCACTCCAAGTAGCACATCTAGCTAATATGTACCGTGTCTCACGTGATAATTGGGATTCCTGGAACTCTCTACAACCGCATTTTGACATTGCCAGGCTTGTTCCTATCTCTACAACCTTTCTCATCTCAGTTTCTAAAGATCAAAGGATCCATAGATTGACATAGATTCAATCCAATAATTCCAAGGATTATATGCTGAGCTTCGTTTGTCTGCATGCATTTGTCCTACTTCTCATACTGTAGTTTTGTGTTTGTGCACTTTTTACAGTGGAAAATTCAGATTTTGTTCCTTGAAATCTGAAACTTCTGACTTCTGGATCATTGTTTCATGACAGGGATTTTGCATACGCTGGTTTGGTGGGTGTGAATCAGGCACAGGGAGGGCGGTCTTGGCCAGACCTCGACATGTTGCCATTTGGCTTCCTCACAAATCCTGGTTTGGAGCTGAATCCATCAATATGCATTTGAACACTTCAGTAGTGTGATACTACTGATTTCAGTGGAAAATTTACAACAATCCTGACTTGGATTTTCTGTTGAATTAAAACCTGGGTCTGCAGATGACAGTAGGAGTGTGGATCGACCATGTGATCTGACTGTAGATGAACAGCAGACTGAGGTAGACTTCTTGAGCACCCAACTATTTCTTTCATTCCCTTGGCCACAACTCCAATATTTGAGTCAAGGATTGATGGAATTTAACTATCTTTCCAGATGACATTGTGGGCGATTGCAAAGTCACCTCTTATGTTTGGAGGTGACCTCCGCTACTTGGATGATACAACTTTTGCTCTGCTCACGAATGTACTTGTTCTCCAAATGAATGCCCACTCCACTGGTAACACACAGGTACTAATCTCCCACCCTTCAGCTTCACCACTGCAGAGGTAAGGGAACAAAATATAAGAGAGTTGAAGTTACTATGGGCTATCGTATAATGAACTGATCAGTTCTCAGTTTGCTTATATATTTACTATTGCCTTTTTGAGTGCTAGCCTGTTATCATGTCAATGTCTTTTTCCCCTTCCTTCCAGAAATGCAACAAACTCAGGATGCAGGTTTATGTATAATTTCTCATTTGAGCAGAATATTATGAGACCCAGGTGGTCCACCCAATATATTCCAGTAGTGATCGTGTCTGCTGTAGTTGGGCTCACTGAAAGCAGAGGGGAAATGATGAATATTGTGCAGCTAATTCATACAAGCTCACGTGACATAGAGGACACACGGATATGGGTTGCTGCTGGCACCTCAGGTAGCACTGATTGCATCTGTATCTTATTCAGCCTACAGTCTTGGAGCTAGAATTCAGAGATGTATTTTGCAATGACAATCAACCCAAACCTAGACCCTGAAACTAAAAACCATCTACTAAAATTTCTTATCTGGAGTTGCTTAAGCGTACAGCTGGAATTGGAGATCACTCATGTTTGGAATTTTTTTTGGCTCCAGGGGAGTGGTTTATTGCTGTTTTCAATCTAGGGTCAAGTATGAAACTCATTCCAGTCAACCTGGCTGAAGTGAAGCAAGCACTAGAGGGCGACAACCCAGCCACCTGCAGCTCAAGCTTGATCTGTGAAGGCATCGACGTGTGGAAAAACCAATTTCTAGAAAATGTGATGAACTATGTAAATGCTACAGTGCCAATGCATGGTGTAGTCTTGTATTCCATCAAGTGCAGCTGTCTAGCACAATACCGTGCACTTGTAGAAAGCATCCATTAGTCATTTGTATTCCTTGAAAGGCAGGTTATACAAGGTGTTCTGTTTGGAATGGTGAGCCTCTTATTTCAGCAGTCTAGGCCCCAAGATATGCCAAATTCAAAGCAGCAGTTTGGAGGATTGATGTTTGTGTGCAATCTTGGAGGCAAAATCTCCATGTGAGTGGTTGAGACCTTGATATGCAATATCAGATAGCTACCAAGCAAAGTTTCTTGGATTCCACTGGAAAGTGAATTGGGGATTGGTCATTTAATTTGCAGGTGTGTTTGCAACTGTAGAAGCTGTCTGCTGTTTTGTTTAGGGATTTGGATTAGCTTCTTGCATTCGCCTAAGTAGGTGCATGCATGAAGGTTGTGATACTTCAGAAGGTAGTACTAGTTAGCCATTGACCTACGGCCCTTCAGATTGTCTAATGTCTTTGTTCATTCCAATTGAGAATGCATAAAGTTGGAGAAATCTCTCGTCCTTTTCTACTTTGCCAACTATCTCTTTCTCTATTCCTGTCTCCAACACCAGATGATCTCTGCCACACAATCAAGGAGGAATAATATTCTAGAAGCCAGTTGTTGACCATCTCTTTGATTCTCACTCATGCGCATTGTTTTAATTTACCTGTGAAAATATCTACAAAATTCTATTTCCCATGTTTGTCCTGTTTTGTTGTCTCTTCATCAGGCAGCCATCTGCTTCATATAGCAACATTAGAAAATTACATTCCATCACAAGCTTTCAATGTTGGGTGCTCATTGTGCTTTGCAATCTTTTCAGTGACTGACATAACAGGTATCAGAGAGTCATTTAGAGCTCGAAGTGGATGCATCATCAGTCCACGTGATGGATCCATCTTCTGCAACTCTTGCATTCTCAAGCGCTTGAGCAATATTATTGACCAACAACTGGTGTCTTAAACTTCATTTCTTCATCGCTGGTGGCATGGGTGCATTCATTTGTGTGCATGCTGCAGGCAATATCCCTTACCCCCAGGACATTGGTAAGTTGCAACAACAAAATTCTGGAACCCAAGTTGATGGTGTTGATTTTTGCCTGTCCTGGAACTAGAATCTTTCTATGAGAGGGACCTGAAAGAAAGCAGGAGAAAATGTATATTCCTTGGGAGTGTAATATGGTGTGATGAGGGATTATGAACTCACCCATGTCTACGCCACGCAGTTCAAGCTCACGGTATTCCTGGCAAAGTGCACATGGTGATAACAAACAGTGAGCATGGAAGTCAGAGCATGGTTTCTCTGGTAACTGATATTTTGCCCTCAATTTGGTTCTATACGGATGTGAAAACCATGCACTTCCACACCACATTTGTCTCCACGCATACTCCTCACTCTTATCAATGCTTCCTGTAATTAATCAGCAAACCCAGTTGTGTCAGTTTTCTGATTTCTGATACTTGCAGGGGTGGTGTGTGTGAAATTCAACATTTCCAGACATAGAAGGTGATTGCCCATGTTTTGTGATAGTAGTAGATGTGAGTGGAGCTCTTTTGGAAAAATGATATGGTTGCCATGAAGAGTCTATATTGGTTCCTCTCCAAAAATGTGCAGAACTGGCTACAGCTCTAATCTTCTTCAACTTCTCTTTGGGGTTTATTTTTTTGCAAAGAATGCAATATCCAATGCAAATGATGTTGAAGTTGTGCCAGGAACTGTATGTGGAGTTGTCAGATTTCCCAATTGAGAGTACTCTCTACCTGGGGTGTTGTCAAGTGCATTTGCAATTGTCCCAAATGTTGCATGAGGACACCATAATGTCCAGCAACCTGCTGCCCCAGCAAAGGCTAGCGCCCTCCCAGTGAGTATCAGCTGCAACACTTTGGTAGCAAGTTTTACTAATGTTAAGATTCTGAAGAACTAATCATATGCACTTTCTTTTGTAAAAACAGTCATTTAGATTCCATTGCTAGAATTACACCTCCAGGATATGCTCATTGTTGTGGTCAAATTGTGAAGCAAAAAATCTCAGTCTTGCATGTAATTAAGTAACAAGATCTTCATTTGTTGTTTAGTTTACTGCTCTTGCAGGAAGAATATAATCGCATAATTAAAGATTGGTTAATTGGGTTGTGGGGAAATCCGACAGCTGCTGTAGTCCTGCAGGGTGCAACCACCCAGGATGTGCGATTTCCACTCCCCTGAGGTTGGAGAAACTGGCGAGGTGCCCGGCTGGTTCTCATGAGGCAAAGGTGTGTTGCCTAGTCTGCTCCCTACTACACCTTTTGCTGCACCATGTTCACTCATATTTGTTTGCACGTTCTCAAATTTCTTTACTGTTTTTGGATTGTTGGATGGCACACCAAAAGATTGAAGTGGGCAATTAAACAGAATAATTCTAAGTAGCTTGGCACTCTTCCTCAAACAGGATTAGATCTTCAAAACTTCTCTCTCAACTAAGAACATTGCTTGTTGTTTGCTTTTCAAAATGACGAAATTAGACCAAACAGATCTCTGTTTTCATGTGTGCAAGTAAATGGCAGTAATGCTAATTTGGAAGTTTCAGAGATCTATTATTAGGCTTCTTCTTCATTAAGCAAAAAGAGGAGCAGATTGAAAGATGATGTAACCCACTGGATTAGTAGAGCTAGAAAAAGGGTTAGGCAACATGACAGTTAAAAGGAATTAGAGGGTGGTTGATTCCAACTGATTCATAACCATAATCTTATGAAACTCCAAAACAATGGTGCAAATGAAAGGAAGATGTAATCCACATTTTTTCCTTAAGTTTCTAATCATTTCCCCCAATATTCCATTGTTAGATGCGGTACTTATGGCCTTAGGTGAATAAGCACCTATGATGGTACCATGATAAAAACCATTGTTGTTTGGTTCTTGATTTCAAAAATAACATTTACTCCTAGTTCTAATTTTTATTTTTTTATTTTTAAAATTTATTTAGAGAACCTTTTATTCAATCTTGGGACTAGTGCTTTGGCTTTTTAAAACCTTTAGTTACAAATTTCTCACAAAGAATTCAAAATTGGTCCAATTTACGATCAGGTTTGGTTCCATTTACATTACAAGGTGAAAACATACTAAGTCCCCCAAAAATTGTAGTCACAAGTATAATCTTTATGCATTTTATTTTTTTGGTAATGTATGGACATCACATCTTGGATTATTTTTGCTTGTTTTAAGTATATTCAATTAACTTTAAACTTAATCTAATATAAAAAAAATGTAATTCACAAACAATGAAAAACTTGAATGTATGGAATATATTTGTGACAAAATAATACCTATCACAAAATTTGAAAAAATTGCATACATATTTCAAATCTAAGGTTGTGAAGGGAATTTTTGGGAGAATTTTTTTGATGTATGATATTGACATACATCAATTAAATCTAGGACCATTTAGAATTTAATTTAAAGTTTTTGGATGAAATTTCATTTAAAAAAGTGTGTGTGTTTTTTTTGTCTTTTGAATAATAAATGCATAATCATATCTTATTTTTAGGAAGAACATCACTACCATATCAAATATAAGGAGATTTTATAGATGGGCATTACATTATTTTTAATTTTTCTTTTGTTTAGTAATGTTTCATGAACCACAAACATGGGGCTTTATGGCCGTTAAAAAACTATAAGTTATATATTCAATGTACATTTATTTTATCCAATCATTTTCATTTAATAATTGGATCAAGATTAATTTTAATTCAAAGTGAACTTTGAATTCCAAAATGTTGTCATGCAAATTTTAAAGTTTTTTGTGTTTAGAACAGGGGAAATGATGCCATCAAGATTTTAATTTACTTTGTACTATGATACTTGTCATACATCATGTTTTTAAATAAAAAAGTGGTTCACCCTTAGTGTGCTTTCACCTTGCACATAACTAAAGTCAAAAACATTGTGTAATATTAGTTTGTTCAATTAATACACAATTCAAAATAAAGATTATGTAATATTCCTTATGCATAATTGATAAAATGCCTAGAATATAAAATCATGTTTATACATTTTTAATAAAGTTATATGTACGTACCTAAAGAACTTGAACATGTTTAAAAAGAATAACATCTTGATTGAAATTTAATTTTTGTTTTAAAATGAAGTTGTTTGTTAAATTAAATTCCAATGTGGTTTCAAGAAAACTTTATTTATCTTTGGTCAAAAGACCTTAAAATTTGACCTAGCTTTGAAATTGTCTAAACAATAGAACTTGCCATTCTTTTTTGGTTATTTTTATCCATGACAAATATCTCGACCTAAGATTCAATAAAGGTTTTTAAATCCAAATTTAACATTACCTAATTAAGGGGAATATGGCCATTAGAAGGCCTCACTCAAGAAGGAAAAGGTGCCAATGTAGGTGCCAATTCCCCTTGTCCTCCTCATCCCTTATTCCATTGTCTAAAACATGGTTAAGGAATCCACCTTATTGATTCCCATATAGATAAAATCTTACCAAGTTATACAAAACCTCAACACAAATATTCAACATATAAATCCATAACTTTGGAAAATATTTCAAGGATTTTGACTACCAAGCCCAATTAATAACATGATGAATCACCATACTTGCATAAATGAAGGTGTTTCCTTCATGCACTATAAGGAAATATGAGTGCAATTCACTAAACATTTCACTAGGTTTGTAAATAAATTTTGTAATAGGAAATGTGATCAACAACAAGTGAATGATTGGTGAAGAAGGATTAAGGTTATTTGACCAAAGTAACTAGTTCAAAAGTGGCGTGTAGTTCACCCTAGTCATTTCATCTTGTTTAAGATTATGTCACCATGGGAACACTATGTAATTATCATCTTTCACTACTACTAGACATAATTTATTATTGTATGAAATGATTCATTATAGTAAATAAGTTTCTTTTGGTGCTATTATTTTAAATACCTTACAATATTGTACCCTAGGTCTAACATGTCTTAATTTTGGGTTCTTGGGTGCTTATCTTAATGAATTTGATTAATGAATTCATTTATTTGTAATAATCGGTCCCCATTCATTGAATGATTGGCAACTTTTGCTATGATAAATTTGTCTAACTTCATTCAAAATATAATGAAACACAAAACGAATCTGGACACATATTGATGTAAAAGTACACATTTGATACACATGTACAATATTCACATGTGAATTTTTATTAATTTATTTTCATTGAAAGTTTATTTATTTTAAATTTTAAAAATATATTCATAATATGCTACTAAATTTCAAGAAACATGTATAATTTTTTAATTAAATTATTTTTATATTATTTAAGAATTAATCTATAGTTTAATTCCTTCATGATCAATTAATCTATTGTTTCAAACACATACAAAAACAACCACCATATTTCAAAAAATATGTATGTCATTGGCATCTAGTTAATTGTTAAGGAAGGTAATTTTATTTTATTTTTCACATGAGATATCCCATACCATTTCACCCCTTGTTATGCACTTGGTACTAAGGTTGTCATCAAGTCCATGCATCCATTACAACATGATGGACGCATTTAGACATAGATGCACCCTTATGTCATGTCAATATAGCATTAGCTTAGGTTAACCTAGGGTCAACATAGGTCAGAAAGCACTTTCAAGGTGCCTAGGGCATGCTTATGGGTCTCAAAAACTAGACCCATTTCGATCGTCGTAAACCCTATGGCAACTAGAAAAATTTAGATCGTCATACCCTATGGCAACTAAAAAACAATTCGATCATTGTACCCTATGGTGGTCGAAAAAAATTTCAATTGACAAAAGGTGCGGTGATCGAAAAGTTTTAGTTGCCATCTGAAGGTCGAGGTGTGTTAAATAGTGACCAAAACAATTTCAGTCACCATTCAACACACCCCCACTATTCAATGGTGACCAAATTTTTGGTCACCAATGGACAATTGGTTGCCAATGTCCAATGGGGATGTGTGAAATGGTGATAAAAAAAAATTTGATTACCTTCCAACACACCCCCACCATTGGATAGCAACTGAAACTTTTTGATTCCCACAAAAGGGGGGCGTGTCATAAGTTTTTGGATAGGACTTTCCAAAAACATTTGACATGCCCCCTGTGTTGGTGATCGAAAACTGCAATCGCCATCGAAAAATGG
>Ga0209208_10003728_pt1 | contig 21797 bp, 8 predicted proteins | sample S1TSphfallax_3_FD_187694 | JGI IMG/M metagenome (GOLD analysis project Ga0209208, IMG submission 187694) | Host-associated microbial communities from peat moss isolated from Minnesota, USA - S1T2_Fd - Sphagnum fallax MG (SPAdes) (version 2) | ecosystem: Host-associated > Plants > Peat moss >...
ATGGATTGGTCCTAAATAACATCCTGTTCAAGTGGGTGGGAGGACTAGACAGCCAGACTGATGCAAGCTCGCTCAACTGTGACGGGAAACTGAGTGAAGCAGATGACAACATGCTATTGACAGCTGCCAGGCAGGATCAGGAGGAACTCAAGGTTTTCCTGAATGACTTGAAGGGGAACCATGCTTGTGATGGGAAACGTTGTACTGGAAAAGATATAAGTATGCAATGTCTTGCAACACAATTGCTGAACAAGTTGGAGTTCCAGGATAAGTTCCAAGCTTGGCCAGCAACGGAAAAGATTAAATACCATGAATGGCTGCATGAAGTCGACAACAAGTTGAGTCAATGGCCTCTTGTCCTGTTGGTACCTATGCAGGATCTACCCAAAGGTATTCTGTTAGGTGAAGGTTCCTGTGGGAGAGTACATGAAACAGAGTGGCTCGGAGAGACATATGCCATGAAGACACCTAAATATGTGAGTAGGCAGCTATTAAAGCAAGAAATTGCAGCTGTTGCAGGTCTGCACCACCCTCACATTATGTGTGTTGTTTGCTGTGCTGAAGACGAAAAAATTTTATTTTACGTAATGGAACGTATGGATAAGTCACTCTCCGAAATCTTGCAGGACAGAAAACTGTCCCAAATGTCCCTGATCCAACAGGTGGATCTCATGCTGCAGATAGCAGAAGGAATGAAATACCTTCACAGCATGGACCTAGTGCATCATGACCTGAAGCCAGGTAACATTCTTGTGAAGTGTGATATGCCTGGCTCTGAATGTTCAATTATAGCTCCAGAGCCTTTCTGGATTGCCAAAATCTGTGACTTTGGTACCACAAAAGTAAAAATGGAAAGTGCTGTATACAATGAGCAGACAACAAACATTGGCACATTGATGTTTATGGCACCTGAGTTGTATGAACTGGAGCTTGGTGAGGAGGAGCCTGAGATATTCCACCCCAAGAAAACAGATGTGTACAGTTTTGGACTTCTTTGCCTTGCGTTGCTGATTGGGGAGCCCACTCCCTTTCCCTATACAGAATGGATGAATTCTTCTGTGAAGGCATTGAAAGATAGGGTGAAAAACGGGAAGAGACCAGAGCTGCCACCAAATTGTTCAGATCGCTTGTCCATTCTTATCCAACGCTGTTGGGATGGGAGCCCTCTCAACCGACCCAACTTCCAAGACATTTGCACAGAGCTGAGGTATATCAAAGGCTTACAGCTTCTTACAGGTATGATAATCTCCCAACTGCACACTGTACACATAAAAAAACAGTATTCAGTATTATTGGTGACTGTTACCCACATCATGATTCCCACTCAAACATGGAGTATGAAGGCTTGATGATGGACTCTTCCGAGCTCTTATAACTGCATGTTGGGTTACATTTTGCACAACAATTGATGCAGTTTTATTTTACACAGCTTGCCTTCCAGGTTAATAACACTTGTGTGCCTTCTCAATTTCCCCAATTTTTTCTGTGACTGGTCAATTGCAGTGGTCCATCCACACAAAAGTCTGGAACACTTGTCCAACGTCTCCAGATGGACTTGAAGAATACTAACAGTGTTCCCACATTTCCCTACAGTAATCGGAGAATAGATTCATCCACATGATGAGTGTTGGTTGATGGAAACTTTAGGACTGGTAATATGGGGGATGCTCTACGCATGAGAACAGAGAAGACCATCCTCTATCTTCTCTTAGTCTAGGGATATCACTTTATAGGTCTTGGGGTTATATTGAATCCAGTTCTGATTGCATCTTCACCTATGAACCACATTCTAGTACCTCTGGGTCCTGAGTGTTTCACTTTCTTTTCATAATTATGGCAAGCCCTTTAATGAGAAAAAATTTAAGGATGAGAAGCATTTTTACATCCCTCTAAGGAGTGAAGAAGAGGAGAAAGGTGAAGAGTATAATCAAATCTCAGCTAGGAAAGAAAAGCAACTGAGGATGAAGAAGTGGGAAGAGAAAAAGGAATGCATCAAGCTTGCTTGTCTTTTGGAAATCGTTATGACTATGCTCAACTTGTTCCTAAAGTCTGGTTCTGTAGTTCCATGAAGTTGTTGGAAATCTTACCACTGTGCACTTTGGTGATGTGTGATTGCAGGGGAAGGCAGGCCATCACTGGATGATATTGTCACAGTGGCCCAAAGGCAAGCATCCAACTTCTTTCTCAATCTATGTCTTATCCCTGACATGTAGCATCAGAGCTCAGACATAGAAACCTTGTCCATGTACCCACTGTGATCCTCTCTTCATGTGCAGAAATGCTTTTGGGTGAGCAGGATGAAGTGGTAACAAGTCAAGATAGAATAGGATGCTATGTAGTCATATCTGTCTTGTAACATCCTTACTGCAGCTTATTGATGAGCTTGTTAACTGTTCTTGTTGTGATTTGCAGTAACAGGATGGTGAAATCTTCTTCCAGTCAAGTACTAGTAGAAGAAGAGGGCACATCTGGGTCACAAGGTGTTGTTCCTGCCGAGACTATGGGTGATAGCTTTGTCCTTGGATATCATTCTTACTTGTCTCCACCTATTTGTATTGTGTGATAGTGTGTTCGGATGCAGTTGTTGGAAATCTTAACCCCCATCCACTTTTGGTGATGTGGGATTCCAGGGGAAGGGATGTCTACACGAGATGATAATGTTGTAATGGAGCCAAGGCAAGCATCCAACTTCTTGTTTTAATTTGTCTTATTCAAAATTTAGTGTTGGAGAGCTCAGACATAGAAACCTTATTTGGACATAAGAGGATGCTATGCAGTCATAACTGTCTTTACTGAAGCTTGTTGATGAGCTTGTCACATTGTGATTGTCCTTGTTGTGGTTTACAATAACAGGACAGTGACATCTTCCAGTCAAGCACTAGCAGAAGAGCAGGGCACATCCATGTCGCAAGGTGTTATTCCTGCCATGACCATGGGTGATAGCTTTGTCCTTGAATACCATTCTTACTTGTGTCCACTTATTTGTATTGTGTGATAGTGTGATCAGATGGGGTTGTTGGAAATCATAACCCCTACCCGCTTTTGGTGATGTGTGAATCCAGGGGGAGGGATGTCTACACCAAATGATAATGTTGTAACCGAGCGAAGGCAAGCATCCAACTTCTTGTTTTAATCTGTTTGATCCCTAAAATCTAGTGTCAAAGACATAAAAACCTTGTGAAGATATAAGAGGATATTCTGAAGTCATACATGTCCTTATTGAAGGTTGTTGATGGGCTTGTCACTTTGTGATTGTTCTTATTGTGATTTGCATGAACAGGATGGAGACATCTTCCAATCAAGTACTAATAGAAGAGGAGGGCACATCTAGGTCACAAGCTACTGTTCCTTCCAAGTAGCCCTAAATTAGGGCTTTTTCATGTTTGAAGTATGATGAGTGTATGGTTACGCTTTTTCGGGATTGGAGGTTTGAGGGCTGATTGATGATTAGATGTGTAGGCGTTTAGGGTTTTGCTTTGAAGTGACATTTTGGGGCAAGGTGAAAGGAGAAGTCATATCTATTTTCAGCTTGTGGACAAGCTTGGTTAAGGGTCACATTGAAGTATTTATTAGTATGACAGAAAAAGTTGTAAGATGATAACTTTTTTGTTGAATTTGGTTTGATACAGTTGTCTTTGCTGTTGTTGGAGATGAAGCTTGTGGTGGAGGATAAGGCTGCTTTGATGGAGAGGTATCACAGTGGACAAGAGGAGAATATGGGATATAGCATAAGAGGAGATTGGAGGATGAATGATAGGAAGGGTGTGTTTTGTTGGATGCACAAAAGGCATGCTAGAGCTACTTGAAATCTCTTTCTCTTTCTTTGGTTTTGTGTAGGAGAATGCTCATGAGATGGATGCTCATGGCATGCTTCCAATTCTATCAAAATTCTCCAAATTGATTTTGCTACACATGGAGAATTATGGCAAAGTGCAAGATTAGTCGCTTAGATGTATCAAGGTAGAGGCACATGTGGAAGTGATGATAATCTCTTGGAGGTTATAAGCTAGTTTGTGGTTTTCCTTATCTCAAGTTTGGTATACTTGAAAAGTTGTTTTATGTTTTTTAGAGTTGAGTTGTTGAATGATGGAAAGTGAGACTTGCATTTACAAGAACTCCAGAATCCAATATGTTGATGTAGCACTAATTACACAGAGGAATTATTTCTTTGAAACTATAGTGAGGTTACTTGAAACCTTTCTTTTTGTCAAAACTTCCAGGGCAATGGGATTGGACTTGGGTACTATCAATCTATCTTTTGGGTCTGGGATTATTAGTAGAGTAGGTCTGTGTGTCAATGCATGCATGATGTTGGAGAAGGTGAAGAGGAGTTTCTCAAATGTGGTTGAACTACAAATTGAAAACTTTCAATTATCATTATCCTAGTATCATGTATGGTGGGAATTGATGTTCAAAGGAAACCACAAAAGAGACCCAAATAGGTGAAGGGAGGAACATGAAGAGATCTAATCCAAACATGTGCCTAAAGATTTGCCTAGATTGCTAAGGTTGTATGTTATAATGGATTGTCTACAATGTAACATGACAATTACTTGCCATACAATGAACATTTGTTTTGAGGCTTATTTCTAAGAAAATGTTAGTTAAACACTTTTGGATTTTACTCCCTTTCTTTTTGGTATCTTTTTCGTAGAAAAGTGTCAATTTGATTTTATGGATTAGGTTTGTAAAGAATGGATATTGATGTTTCATATTGGTGATGTGGAAGAGAGGAATTAAACTCTCTTAGGAGCCACATTGCATGAGATAGAGGAAAGCTTTGCAAGATGAATAAAATTGGTGATGAACATACAAATTGTGAAATTATGACTGTTAAAAGGAAAACCATAGTTTTTTACTAGATCAAGTTTGGAAAAAACCCTCTTAGTTTTGTTGTTTTGTGGATAGAAGTAGTTGGTTTTGATCCAAGAATTCCATGAGCTAATGATTTTATGATGACTATAATACATTGAGGTTTTCAAATGAGGGTGGCCACTTGGCTGATGACATTACAAGATGGTTGGAAGTGGGTACTCCCATGCACAAGTAATTTTGCACATTTTTATTTCACATTTCAATGGCCCCATGCGTTGACTAGAACAACAATGTGTTATCCATGAAAACTGTAAGGCTATTCGTAGGATAGAAAGTGTTTGGATTTTAGTGGTTAATGATTGTTTGAAGATGGAGCACATTTTCATAAACCAAACTAAAGGTAGATTACATGAAAGAGAGAAAGGTGTGAATGTTGAATTCACTAAACAAGAAGCACAATTGCTTTGTTGGAAATTGTGAAAAACTAGAGAAGGCAAAGTGAATTGGGGATATATAGGGTGTCATGACATTCACTTCAGTCTACATGTGGATGACAACCATTTGAAAGTTGTTAGATTGAAAGAGGAGGGAGGTGAAGCAAATCTCAAAGTATTATGAAGGTCGAAAGAATGCAAATCTCAAACAAGGGGCTGGACAATAGAGTTGGAAGCAACTATAATGTAGATAATTTTCTTGACCTTTATCATAGGAATAAGCCAATTAGATGGTGTTATTAATCAAATGGATTTTATGTTGAAACTTTAATGGATGCATTGATCATGTGCATGTCACATATAGGTTTTTTTTATAACAATATACATTATGACACACATGTAGGTGTTTTTCTTTTCAAACACAATTGTTGGTGGTGAATAACACATAGTGGTGTAAAGGAACCATGTGGCAAGTGTGTGGTGATTAAAATTAAAACATTATTATTAAAAATGGATGTTGATAGTGAGGAACATGGATTGAAGGAGATGGGATTTGAAAAAAATGTTGAGCAAAAATAATATGGGGAGGGTCAAGAGGAGGCTATTGCTACAAAAGTTGAATGCCTTGATGCAAAACTACAAAAGGGTCCAGTAGACTAAGATTCCAATGTGGAAAAGGAACATGATTAATGGAATGTTTGGTTTGTAATGATTTGGGCCTGAGTCATTAACATTTTTACAAAATATGGTTATCATGAATTAATTAAATATAAAAAAATTTGGATTTATTTAAGAAATAGGGCCATACGAAGATCTACATAAACATGCATGAAAATGCACATTATGTGTTAAATTGGACCATGATTGTGTTATTGGCATTATATTTAGTTGATTTTGTCAAAACATGCTTTCCTTTGTGTGTTCATATTTTCTCGACCTCACAATGTTTTAAACATTTACTTGAATAATGAATATTGTTATAAATATTCCCTTGCTAATGACACACATAAGTCTTGACAAGTGTTCAAGTGCCATGATTAAACCATGACAAAAAGTAAACAATGCAACGCACAAAGAAAAATAATTCCATTTGAACAACTTGGGCTTATTTTCCCATTACTCAATTCCATTTTAGATTCACTAAAAGAATTCTTAAATTTATGGCTTCATTTATGATTGATTTTATAATCATACTACAAAAATTATATGACTAAAGGGCCCTTAATCATGTGGAATGAATAATTGTTTAGAACAAAAAAGTCATTGAATGTTTGACATAGCATTTTTCATCATGTAGTCATAAACCTAACAATTGTCAAGTTATATAGCACAAGTCATATATATTGTTGAAATGTCATGATGATAAACTATTAAAATATGATTGGCAAATAGTGGACCATTTGATTAGTTGAATTTATACCTAGATTAAACTCATTTTTTTGGATTATTATGAAAATAATTTTGAATAGATAGGTAGGTAAATAGTGCTAAGTAAGTTGAAAAAAAACGGGTAGGCAAGTGGTAGCCTAACCTACCTAACCTAGCATACCCCAATATAACCTACCTACTATAGTCTTCTAGGAATTCACTTACATTGCAAGTATTAAACTTACATCTCCTACAATCCTAAAGATTTTGGCATCTTTTTAAATCTTTTCTTATTCATAATTCTTTATTTTATGAATTTTGAAGTTTTGAAGTTTTTAAAGTTTTTAATCTTCGTACATTCAAACTTTATGGGTGTGAAAATCTAGCCAAAGTGATGTTTATTCATGCTCATTCAAATATCAAACTTTGTAATACTAACCAATTTTTTTTTAAAAAAAAACCCAAAAAAAGTTCCATTTTAAAATCCATAATATGTAGCAATATAATATATGTAATAATCTGAAAACAAAAAAAGAAAAAAGAAAAACAATGAGATACACATGTTCTTATCCATCAAAATCCTCCTTTAGTTCCTTTCATGAGCTTATCTTCATCCTAAAAAAAACTACTCAATGTTTTCGTGGTTACCAATTCAAAACTTTACCCATAAGTCCTTTCTATTTTCTTACCATGAACATGAATTCAAATTCTCAAGCATTCCCAATCATTCAACTTTAGGTTGTCACTCTGTCCTACAATAACACTTTCTTTTGTCCAATGATGACAATATACTTATGTCCACTTTGTCTCATGGTGACAGGACAACTCTACCCCTAACATTAGGAGTCGATTTCTTTCCAAAAACACCCATTGTATCATTGGTTCCTCCATTTGTTTTTTTATCAAATTGATTTACACCCACACTTTTTTTACTTTTTTTTTTGTTTCTCATTAGTTGCAAAAAAATTGCACTAAATGAAAACAAAAGATGTTAAAAAAAAACCATAAAGACAAAAACAAGAGACATCGTTAGGTTAAAAGGTGTAGGGAGTGTGGTAGGTCAAGTTGTAGCACTACTTGTAGGTGTAATGCAATAAAATGGGTCCAAGCATGGTAAATTAGACCAAAAAGTACATGCACTTAAAATCCGTTTTTAAAATATGATAAATTTTGACAAAAACACAAGAAAGTAGATTGAATTTTTTTTTAATCTTTCATTTTGAAAACTTCTATGCCTCCATTGGGTTTATGGTAAGTTGAGTATAAAATTTGAAGAACTTTAGTATATTAAAATTAGGTAACAAATAGGTTTCAAATTGACTAGTAAATATTTTTTCAAACCTACTTTTGCCATACAAGCTAGATATATTTTTATTAGAATGTGAAACAAATGAAAAGCCACAAGTACATTTTTAGGCCCCATTAAATAAATAAAAACTAAAAATGTCTTATTTCATGTACTTACAACCTACTAAAATGTTATAAAATATATTATGAGCTTTGCTTGAATTTCCACATTGATATATTTAAATCTACTTTAAACATGTAGTCTTTAGTTAAAGTTTTAACAAAGTTATTAAAAAGATCATATTAATCCTTGAATTAAATAATATTTTTATGTTCAATATATCAAAACATACTTGATTGCTACTTTTCATTTATGCTACAAAGTACAATTGTGGTTTAATTTATCATGCTTGGACCCAAATATAAGATGCAACATGAATTATGTTTGAGATAATAATTGTTAATGGTTTAGCTTGAAACCCTTCCATTAACATTGATGGGGAAGTTGTGGGTACAAATCTCTTAAATGGTGACAAAAGTTACATTATCAAAAGATAGTTGTGTTGGGGGGGTCAAGAAGGCAACCACAATTTAAAAATTCTTTCTTGATCATTGTGGAATCCTATGGGATTTTTTGAGCCCCTTTAGTGGCCACCTAAGGGTACAAGGTTGTCTCAATCTCATTTTATTAATTTTTAATCCAATTGAATTTCATTCATGCACATCAAAAATCTTAGTTCCATGTAATCAAGGTGTAAACTCCTTTAGGCATAACCATTTTAACCACTGTATTTGACTTTTCTATCTTTTTCTTTCTTTCACTTAATATTTTATGTTTTATTGCCATGCAAAGTTTAGCGGTTTTGTTTACAATTGATTCTTTCTTACTTTTCTCTTCCTTTTTCTTTTTTTTTTGTTTATCACCTTAAATCCCCTAGGGAATGAACTTTGCATTTTATGTTGATCAAATGTTTTTTTACTATTTACAAACTTTGAAGTAACTTTTATTGATTATGTTAAACCTTTATTGTGAGTTATTTCATCAAACAAGTTTGATTATGGTCACCTTGTGAGTCAAATCCCCACACATTAGTGTTTCCAATAATGATTATATGTTAGAATTATTTTTTGGAATTGAAACTAAATCACAAAATAAGTTTTTAAAAACGACATTCCAATTATTTTTACAAAGGAATCTATGACCATGTGTCTTCCATTCTAGCATTTCAACTTGCATTGATTCCCATATGTTTTCATTTTTTTTTTCCAAGAAATATAAATTCATGTCATTGCAATCCAAAATTTTCTAGTGCTATTGTTGTCATTATAACAACAATAAAAGGGGATGAAGATAGTAGTTATGAAAGGTAGGTCATAATTGCTGATGGTGAAAATGAATTTGATCAAAATGACCCTACTTTTGGCAGTGAATTTAAAACTAAATACAATGCACTAGTAAAATCCAAAAATCTTGTCCCATGTGATATTAGTGAAAAATGTGATAACAACAAGTGATCAATTTCCTTGAGCACAACCATACATTATATTTTCCAAAGTGGTTGATGAAGGGGTGAGAGCATGATTATTTCAATCACACCAAATTGATAAACAACCAACCTACCATAAGAAAGGTATTAATCTTACTATGGTTTTCTCAAACCATTCTATAGATTGTATATTTGGTTGTATGATTTAATTGTTTAATTAATTTCGATTCTTCTTTCAAGTTGTTATAATATTATTTATACTTAATCCAACATTTCCTTTTCTATGAAAATTATGTGTAAAATGTCATGTGTTGAATATTGTTGTTGTGGCTACAAATATTAATGTGCGTGTGTCACGTGAAAACAACCATAAAAAAAGTTGATTATTTATAAGCTTCAATTGTGACAACTTTAAATCTTATCATTCTTACCGTTCAAATCAAATGGTTGGAAGTCATGACCTAGGCATGCTAGAAGTTGATTTCCTCATTTAGTCACATCTAGAACATGTTTGTTTTTTTATCAAGGTTAAATTATGGGGCATATTTCTGTTGACTTCTACTTTTCAATTTACAAATTTTGAGGAACATATTAATCAATAGATTCCTTGATTTGAATCATCTTTTGTTCCAACTATTGATTTTTTTGCATCAAATTACTCAAATTTTGTTGCTCTGGATTTGAGTGTACTCCTTCCAATTCTAACTTTTTTTTTTTCCCATCTTCATCAAATTTTCATATTGATATGGAGCCTATTAATGCAAAATGAAAAATTAATTTTGATGGCTATAAACTTAATCCAAAATTAGCTAATTTAATTTTTTTTTGGAATTACAAAAGCAAATTTTTCATTATTTAGAATTTGGATAACTACATTTTGATTTCTCTAGAATTCGAATAGTGAAATTATATATTTTTGGGAATTTAGATAGTTAAGTGTTGAATTTCAAAAAATTGTTAAATTTTAGTTATTCAAAAACATTGTAAAAAATACATATACATTTTGGATTTACAATATATTTAAAAGCTTTGATGCTAATAATATTTATAAAATCTTTCAATGTCATTTCCTTGCAAAAATTAGTTTAAAACCCTAGCCCTAGTCCCAATTTTGAACATCATACATTAAACCCTTAACTTTAAACCTTACATGCTACACCTTAACCTATCATTTTTAATCCTAAACCAAAACCATAAATTGTATGTCCATCTATATATAACATAAAAATGGTTAGTATGCAATATAATATGTTTGCATCATTGAATGATATTTTGTATTCATGTAACCTTCATCTAGATGCAACACATCAAACGTTTCAATAATTTAAGAATTACCAATACTTGAAAATGTTCAAATAATTGAAGAATTATCTAATTGCAAGTTGCAAGAATTATTGAAAAAAAGGAGAAAACTTTTGATTGGACATTTTATGATGACATTATTTTGAACATAATACAAACCCATTCTAATTTGACCTATTTTCCAAAAACTACAATTTTATTGGGCAAATTTCCACATATCAAAAGAACAAAGTCACAAATTATTTTTCATGTAAAATGGAGATAACATCAAGAAACTCAAAAGAATCTTATATGAAGTTCCAAATAATATGTCAAAAAATCAAATCAAATCATATGTAATAAAATTAATGCATTTAGAAAAATGTGTTATTTTTTCATGACTAATTTTTGTTCAACTATATAAACTTCATGGTAAGGTAAATATAAGATAAAAAGTAATGTTATTCATGTTTCAACAAATATGAATCAAACATAATTAGTGTATCACATTTGCCATGTGATGAAACAATAATTGTGTAGTTTTAAAACAATGACTCAATAATACAAATCACTTTACATGATTAGAAATGTTTGTCCTAATTTAATCATGTTGACATTAAAAGATTTGATTTGAACATCATTATATATACAAATTTAAATGTTACCATACACCCTGAATGAACCAATTTGTTTACTTTGCATACAACCTTGTCCACTAAAAGAAATGGTAAATATACATCATCATTTAATAACTTTGCTTTAGAAAATGAAAGACATGTAAATTTGTGCCGTAGTGAATGGAAGAGATTCAACAAGATAGTAATTACTTAGTGAATGGAAAGGATGCAACAAGACAATTGATTAGCTAGATAGGATTAAGATTGTTAATCATTGGATTTTGTAGTACTTTTGGAGGGAAAAATTCGTAGGATATAGTTATAAATTTTGATGCAATTTAGGGATACTATTTTGTTTTACACACAAAGTTAGACTTGGAGAGTTGCTAGAGTTATAATAGGGACACAATATGAAGTTCAAAGTTTTGTTGGTGTTGAAAACCATACATTTTTCATGTTTTCACTTTTTATTTCTACTTTTAAGACTACATATTCTTGATATGTTCAATTGTAAATAAAAAAAAAGTAGTGTGAAATTCATAAAGAAACATTGATCATACTTTGTAACTATTGTATTTTCTTTCTTGATATTTAATTATAAATTTCACCATAGATTCTATTTTTCAAGAATGAATTAGAATTTGAAGAAAATGAATAGTAGTTGTAATGAGAAAATAATGTAAAAACAATCTACCATAATTGTTTGAACAATTGAAATCACAAATGTGAAGTGTTGAAATGAATGATTGAAATTGAGTTTGAATTGTTTAAAGTAGGTAGAGAATAATTTAAAGATAGAATCTATGCAAGTTACCAAGATTGTGGACCATTAAACTCCATCATACATAACTTTTCAAATGTTTCAAAAATTAATGATTATGAAAATGTTATATATTTTATTTCCTCAAGTTAAGACTTTCATCCTTTAGGTTTCTTTAAAGATCATTTAGAAGGATTAAATTTCCCAATATTATTTTATAATCCATTCATGAGATTTAACTATTTTTTTTCACAAATCATGCCCAGGGGTGACACTTAGTGTAAAGTTTGTGATATACGTGCATTAATTGCCCATTTTTAGGGAAGGTATGAAATAATTTTTGAACCCATTTTTTATCACCCTATTATTATCTAATTTTATAATATATACATATTGAAGCAACTTTGTTTTAATTCTAATCCATTATTTCAGCACACCCTATGTTGTAATTAAATTGATTATTTGAATAAAATATACCCTATATTTTAACTAATTAACTTATTATTTTTACCCAACAACCAATATATTGCACCCTATATTTTTACTCACATATTTCCTACCTTTCTTTTACTAGTGTCCCCCCGAGGAAATCGTGTCAACAAATAACAGGAGGGAAATTACTTCACAAATCCAAATACTTTTCAACTAATATTGTTAACCTTTTTTTTAACGTTGTTAAAAATTCGTATCCAAAAATATTATAAGCTCTAGTTGGGTACATATAGATAAATGAAAACTAAATGGTACATCATTAAAAAAAAATTAATATACAAAATAAACCAAATTTAGACAAGATTTTCAAATCATACTTAAGGTATTGCAATTTAAAAGGCTTGCATATCTCATTAGATTATCTAGGAAGCTTACAAAGTATTTATTTGCTATGATAAAACAACTTGGTCTTCTAACATTCTTTGTAAATTTTACATATGTAGAAAGATCATGAAATCCCTTCATGAAATCCCTATACAACTTACATGTCAAAATGTAAACCTTCTAAATAGACTATAATACCTTCAATATATTCATATAACAAAATTGATACACATTGATTTTATAACATTTGCAAGATATTATAATCATAAAACATCTTGTTTTTATACACTATTCAACAAAACCAATTTGTTTTTGAACAAATTTACGATCTCTTTTTGTCATATAATTTTAAAATCATGGTAGTGATCATGACTCTAACCTTTTATGGATTAAACATGCAACTATATATGAAATTAATACAAATGAAAAGAATAATAAAATTGTGGATAAATACATCTCATGTGACGTTTCATTATTATCAATTATATTACAAAATGTATAGGAATATCAACACACTCAAAAACAATATTTTCTAAAAATGTTGTTTATATGTTTGTACATTCTGTTATCCATTATTTCCCATGAGAATGACAAAAATATTACATCCACTAGAATAAATAATGTTTTTAAGAAAAATGATTTGCCACAACAAGCAACATTTTTAAAAAAATCTTTCAAAACTCCAAAAGCAATGAAAAATTTACATTTTTTGAATTTTTGAAACTCTTACATTTTAACAACCAAACATGCATACTAAACTTAAGGAAAACATTAATGAAGCCACACATTTCCTTGAAACAAACACCATCAAATATTAAAACTTATGCATTTAACATACATGTTGTTCCTTTACAATTTGCAAATATAAATATGCAAATTGTTTTAGATTCATACATAATTGCATTATATTGCAAACCATACATGACTAAAACCAATAAATTGGTAACATTAAAATTGCATTCTATAATACAAAATTGTATTCTACAGAAAATGAATGCCAACATTAAGATGTAAAAATTAAGTAATTTTTTTCAATGTTCAATAAATGTCTAACCAACTAATTATTTATTTAGTTCTTTTAATTCCCTTACATCATTCATCATAAACATTAAAATTTATCAATACTTCTTCATATTAGGATCATGCTTTTATATTAAAATCATAATCCTTAATAAATCAATTAGAACCTAATTTTATTAACATAATGTGTCCATCAATTATAGACAAACATTTAAATCAGAAATATATAATTAATATTTATCATTCACATAATTTGCTTCTTATTACAATTTCATGATTAAAAAGTTGTCAAAATATTGCAAACTAAGAATCATCAAGCTTGTCAATTATATTAAATATAAAGATATTGAAAATTAACTTTGGGAACAATTGTTTAAATATTAAAAATAATTAGACACAAATGTTATATGGCATGATTCAAATTTTCAAGTAGAAGTAATAATATCCAGAACTACATTTAAATCCAATTATAAGATACAAGAGATACATACAAATGAAGACGATGATGTTATTAATTTAAAATCAAAATCCTCACACCCACGAAACATATGCAATGATGACGTTGATGATGTCATTAGCGACATGCATATTTTAACAGGCAGCAATGCATGCTTCTCTCCAAGAAGCTGTTAGAGACTCAGGAAATGCTAGAGACATTGCAGTGCAAGCTGCCTGATGAAGAAATTATGAGTTCAGAATTTCCAGATGTGTGTCGAGTCACTCAGGAACTTGTCCATGTTCTAAACACAGCTCACAAGACAGTCATCAAGGACTGCGTCTGCAATGGCAAATGGATAAAAGCAGCTCTCCGGCAACGTGGAGATCTGAAGGAAACTTTTGGTGAAATTCTGTATGACCTACAATAGTACACATATTTACTACGAAACATCTTTCAATACAGCTGGACTCCCACTAGCTGGTATGGACAGGTACTACGTAGGGTCTTCCTCAATTGGCCATGTACAAACAGCTTGACAGCTCCTGGCAGCTACCTTTCTCATTCACTTCTTCAACCAGAAGAATGTGACAGGAAACTGTGTGAAACTGATGAGTACAATCTGTTGATGGCTGCGCAACTGGATGAGGAACATCTCAAGGTCCTTCTGAGGCACTTGAAGGGGGACCATGCTTGTCACAGAGAACGCTGTACTGGAAAGCATATAACTATGCAATGTCTTGCAACACAATTGCTGATGAATTTGGAGTTTCAGTCTAAGTTGCAAGCTTGGCCTGTCTGGAGAAGGAAGACATACCATGAAAGGGTGCCTGAAGTCAAAATCAGCCAGTTGAGTGCATGGCCTCCTGTCCTGTTGGTAAATCCGCAGGATCTACGTCCAGGTGTTCTCCTAGGTGAAGGTGCCATTGGAAGAGTACACGCAGCAAAATGGCTTGGAGAGAAATATGCCAAAAAGAGCCCTAAAACTAGAGGCCGTCAGGAGGATCTTAAACAAGAGATTGCAGTTCTTGCAGGTCTGCACCATCCTCACATCATGTGTGTTGTTGGCTGTTCTGAAGACAATGGGACATGCTCATACATCATGGAACGAATGGATAAGTCACTCACTGAAATATTGGATGGCAACAAAGTGTCCATTATCCGATGTGTAGACATCATGCTGCAAATAGCAGAAGGAATGGATTACCTTCACAGAATGGACCTAGCGCATCGTGACCTCAATCCAGATAATATTATCGTCAAGAGGTGTCATGATCCTGGCTCTGGAGGCTCAAAGTTAGCTGAGGTGGTAGAGCCACTGTGGATCGCCAAGGTGTCAGACTTTGGCACCATGAAAGTAATGGCAAGTACCACACAGAACACCTCTAATGGCCGTGTTTATGGCAGACCCATGTTTAGGGCACCTGAAGCATATGAGGAGCTCCCTGGGAGGTCACACAGTCTCACACCCCAAGAAAGGAGATATCTACAGTTTTGGACTTATTTGCTTCTCGATACTGATTTGGAAGCCTCTCCCGTTTCCACCTCAAGAATTGTCCAACCCTTCTTTTGCGGCATTCAAAGGCAGGGTGCGAGAGGGAAAGAGACCAGAGCTGCCACCTGGCTGCCCACATCACTTGTCAGTTCTTATTCAACAATGTTGGGATGGGAATCCTGTCAAGCCACCTGATTTCCACAACATTTGCAGAGAGCTGAGGTATATCAAAGGATTACTGCTTACAGATAAAATTTCACCAGTGCACGTTGTCTGTACAAATGGTGACAGCTACCTGCACAGTAGTTCCTCCACAGAAAGTGGGGAGCATGACTCCACTGGTGGTGAGGTCGGAAGTGGGCTGTTGCACTGTAATGATGTGATGTCACCTTTGGGATCAGAAGCTGGCAGCAGTTAGAGGGTGACAACAGACTGGGACAAACTGGCAACAACTGGGCTCTAAAGACAGGATGAAACTCAGTTTATCACCAAAATTGATGGTTTTACGACCTTTGCCTTTTTTTTTTTTTTTAAATTTTGAATGTCAATATTGATTTTTTTTTTTTTTTTGGGAGTTTTTTTTAATTTTATGTTATGAATATCAAAGTCATGGAGTTCATTTATTTGAATGATCATTCATGACTTGTAATAAATCTGCATTTAATTTTTAGTTTGGTTTAAATTCATATTTACTTTATTTATATTTATTTTATTCATATTTTATTTATAGTTCATTTTTAATTAAATGTTTCGGGAGCGCCTGGTGGTACATATGTTTTCACTGCTCCTACCTATACTACTACTACTATAATTAGTCTCGAACCTTGTGCATTAGATGCTCAGTTTCATCATTTCATATTGAGAGATAATGAGATTTCCTCACTTTGCAGATACCACTGAAAGAGGGGATAGAGAGTGAAAGGAGGCCCAAAAATGGTGAAGTCAGAGTGATTTTGCGTATAACTCTATTTGGTACAAATACATTAAGCACTTTTTCTGAGCCATTTTACAAATGAAGGACTTTTTCATGTTGAAACTTGAAATGGTATCATGATGCATAATGGAATGTTATGAATTGTCTTGGGGGATCTGCCTGGCAGCAGTTTTGAAGAGAAGTGGTGATTGATATTGACTACTAATTGCAAACCAAAAGCATGTACCGAGTAAACTGGTACAAGGGAAATACTAATCAGAACAATGAGTAACAAGCATCACATAATGACTCTACCCTTTAGACAAACTTCAAACTCCAAAATTTCACTTACTTGAATTTGTAACTTTTCATCTCATTGTCTGCACTTCTATTTGGTCGCATGGAAATTTTATTCCTAATATTGGCTGCCACTATTTTCGGGCTGGTGCATCTCTGCAAGAAAACAATAGAAGAGATGTGCCGCACTATTTTAGTGGAAAGTGAGACTCCTGTCTTCATCAACAGGCAGCAGTGCATACTTCTCCGTGACACGCTATTTGAGACTCAGAAAACACTGAAAACAGTCCAGGATAAGCTATCTACTGAAGAAATACCTAGTTCAGAATCTCCAACTCTGGCTCCAATAACTCAGGAACTTGTCCATGTGCTAAAGACAGCTAATAAGACAGTCCTCAAAGACTCCTTCTGCAATGACAAATGGATGGAATCAGCTCTCAGACAAGGCGGAGACATGAAGCGAACTTTTGGTGAAATTCTATATGATCTAGAATGGCATGGATTGGTCCTAAATAACATCCTGTTCAAGTGGGTGGGAGGACTAGACAGCCAGACTGATGCAAGCTCGCTCAACTGTGACGGGAAACTGAGTGAAGCAGATGACAACATGCTATTGACAGCTGCAAAGGAGGATCAGGAGGATCTCAAGGTCCTTCTCAATGACTACTTGAAGGGGGACCATGCTTGTTGTGGACAATGTTGTACTGGAAAGGATGTAAGAATGAAATGTCTAGCATCACAATTGCTGAACAAGTTGGAGTTCCAGGATAAGTTCCAAGCTTGGCCAGCAATCAAGAAGATGAAATACCATCAAGGGCTGTATCATGTCAACAGCAAGTTGAATCAATGGCCTCTTGTTCTGTCGGTAGGTATGCAGGATCTACACAAAGGTATTCTGCTAGGTGACGGTTCCATGGCCAGAGTACATGAAACAAAGTGGCTTGGAGAGACATATGCCATGAAGACACCTAGATATGGGTATTTGCCATATTGCAAGCAAGAAATTGCAGCTGTTGCAGGTCTGCACCACCCTCACATTATGTGTGTTGTTTGCTGTGCTGAAGAAGAAATGAATTTCTTATATATAATGGAGCGTATGGATATGTCACTAGCCAAAATGTTGGAGGATGGTCCACTGTCCCTTGTCCGCTGTGTGGACCTTATGCTTCATATTGCAGAAGGGATGAATTACCTTCACAGCATGGACCTAGTACATCGTGATCTCAAACCAGGAAATATTCTTGTCAAGTGTTATAATCCTCCCTCTGAATGTCCAGTTCCAGCTCCACTGGCAGAACCATTCTGGATTGCCAAGATCTTTGGCTTTACCAGCTCAAAAGTTAAACCGGAGCCTACTGCATATAGAGATCAGACAATAAACATTGGCACAAGCATCATGTTTATGGCACCTGAGATGTATGAACTGGAGGCTTGTGAGGAGGTGCCTAAGATATTCCACCCCAAGAAAACAGATGTGTTCAGTTTTGGACTTCTTTGCCGTGCGGTGCTGACTGGGGAGCCCACTCCCTTTCCCTATACAGAATTGATGAATCCTACTGTGAAGGCATTCAAAGATAGGGTGCGAAAGGGGAAGAGACCAGCACTGGCACCAAATTCCCCAGTTGAGTTGTCCACTCTTATCCAACAATGTTGGGATGGGAACCCTGTCAAGCGGCCCGATTTCCATGAGATTTGCACAATACTGAGGTACATCAAGGGCTTGCTTCTTACAGGTATGATGATTTCACCACCTCACCATGTACATTCAAATGAATCCAGTGTTTCTGGTGACCGTTGTTACCCATACCATAATTCCCCTACATGGAATACAGAGTAAATTGACAGAATAGGAGACTGTATCTACCTCAAATCTCTGCATGTTAGCTTGCATTTTGCATAAAAACGTATCCGGGTCTTACATTAGAAACCTGGTCTGCTGTTAAGTAATTCTTGAGGATTCCCTGAAAAGTATGGCAGATTAGTGTATCCCCCACCATTGGGGGGAGGTGATGAAGTCAGTGGGGGAGTTGTGGCATCTTGTCACTGCTATTTATGATGAGTGTAGGGTAAAGCCCCAGGGTCGGGGCAATCCCCAAATAAAGGGCCTAGGACAAGGCAATAGCCAGTTCTTTACTCTGGGAATGCCCCAAACATGTGGGCTTTCACCATTGTAAGCATCAGATGACCACAGTAATGAACCTAAACACGTGTATATCAAGAGGTGAAGGGAGGGAGGGTTCTTATGCCTACTCCTTGAGAGTGGAAGGGCTTTATAGGCATAAGACCTATTTGTGTAAGATCCCTCACTCTTAAGAAGTAGATGCAATATCCCTCCTCTTTTCTAGTTATTCATGAATATTAGCCAGCCTCCAAATACACAAGGAAATATCTTTGAGTGCTTTATGGCAAAGATGTAAAGAGCGTATAAATTTACAAAATTTGCACAATAGGTCAGAAGAAAATGAGAACTTGAATTGATGATTCAACTATTTGTGGATATCAGCATGCCATTGAGGTGAAAGCTGACTGATACAAGAGATGACAAAATGTTTGACAACTTGCAAGATTGAATATATATTTAAGCAGGGTACAGGGGCAATATCATTGTTGCATCTTAGAACAAGGTCTAATCATTTGGTGTTCACATTCACATCTACAGATTTGGTTGCTGATGCTCTAAAGGTTGGGAACATGGTGACCGGAGATACTTCAGGGGAGCATGCTAGCTTAACTTGCTCTGAAAGTGATGGCTTTGAAGTTGCTGATGCTCTTACTGGTTGGCAAGACAGCAACTGAGATAGTTCAGAGGCGCATGCTAGTTTAACTAGCTCTGAAAAGTGATGGCTAGTCTAGGCCTGAAATCGATATGGTTGAGATTCTAGTCTGTGATGAGAACAAATAACAATTTGAAGTTACATATCAATGCAATTATGCAGTTTGTGCAAAGCCTTAATTTTGCTATGTTAATAAGATTATCATTATAGAAGTTTGAGCTAGCAATAGTATATTCAAGTTTTACACTTTTGTCTTATTTATACCTTTTAATGATTTGGGGAACTCCAACTTTGATCCAAGTTTTAACTTTGCAAGAGTGTAGAGTTTTATGTGTTGGCATAATTCATGGTCGCTGGGCCCTAATAAACTTCTTTCGACCGGGTGCATTATCCACCTCATCTAGCGACAAAGGTTATGATAGCTATATTACTATCATAAGAAAATGAGGGAACATTAGAGATATCCGGAAAGTCAGAAAAAGACGGCACCAGTACCCCGAGTTTGGTCATACAAAGGGTGAGATTCAAAAAAAACCTGCAAAAAAGTAAATTACCATTCAACCAGGTGTGAAACTCACAAAACCATCAAGATGGTTCCTAAGTTTCACCTTGTCTTTCTTTTTTCCTCCGAGCCTCCACTGCTGCTACATAGATTTTCATCGCTCCTACCTGTACAGCTACTATAATTCCTATCCAATCTTGTGCATTAAATGCTGAGATTCAGTATTTCGTACTGAGTTCCAGCATTTTATACTGAGATTTAATAAAATTTCCTTACTTTACGGATACTACAAAAAAAGGGGCTATTGGGGGAAAGGAGGCTCAAAGACAACTTTACTGATATCTCTATTAAGTCCTGTGATTAGAAACTCTTTATTTGTGTTGAGTTTATGCTATTTTGTGATTTTTTAAAGAACTATTTGGAAAAAATAAGCTCTTTCCAGCGAAAGTTTACCACACGTGCATTTTTTTTTGGGTGAACTTTTGTCTCTTTTTTATTTGATTTTAATATTATTATTATTTGGCTTCAAACATCAAACACAAATATTATCATTCTCAATGACAAATTTGGGTCTAGTGATAGGTTGGATTTCTAATCACATAAATTTATTGCACCAATAACCCAAATGCTCTATTTAGTCACTACCTAATCCATGCAAACACTAGAGGCTTGTACAAATGGAATAATGACTGCACCTAGTTATACCAAAAAAATTTGTTTCTTGTCACTAAACCAATAAGTACCTAGTGCATTTTGAATAATTAGTTGATTCATGTGTATCATTGTAGTCACAATATTAAAGGTATAAGTAGATTTCGTTTTTTTTTAGCAATGTTGCCTTTTTCAATATTTGTTATGATAGTGATGTTTGACTATATATCTAAGAATATCATCAATTACTTGGGTTTTCATCTTTCAAAATATAAATAATGTATTATTTAATTGGTAATTAAACTTTAAAATGTAGTTAAATGAAAAGGTGAAACACAAATGCACTTGAATTTGAATCATGTTTTTTTTAGTAAGAACATGCACATATAAAAATCAATGTTTTCAAAACTTTGGTGTGATACAACTAATCACATGTTGTGACATCTATTGAATATTCAAACATTCTACGCCAAAAAACACTAAACAAAAAAAGTCAAACAACAAAAATAAAAGGAAAAGGAAAACAAGAAGGATAAATGAGTTGTTGATTCCCTAAATGCAGATCAAAGGGCAACTCAAAAGTTGGCAAAGAAGTGTGCATGAACAAATTTCATGTTAGCTTGGTCTACAACTACAATAAAAAATGCAAGGGATAGGTTCCATTGAAATTTTGTAGTGGGTTTAAGGGGCATCCCCTATTATACAAGGGTGTGAACCTTGGGATTTCAACAACAAAATAGAAAGGAACAAAGGCAAATGCAATGGCACAAATGAAAGTAAAGGTGCATGTTGTAGCAAGATTGTAACAATTCAATTTAGGGTAGCCAATTTTGAGGAAAAAAAT
>Ga0209208_10003729_pt1 | contig 21790 bp, 11 predicted proteins | sample S1TSphfallax_3_FD_187694 | JGI IMG/M metagenome (GOLD analysis project Ga0209208, IMG submission 187694) | Host-associated microbial communities from peat moss isolated from Minnesota, USA - S1T2_Fd - Sphagnum fallax MG (SPAdes) (version 2) | ecosystem: Host-associated > Plants > Peat moss >...
TTGTGATGTGAATTATCTGAATCAAAGCTAAAGAATGTTGTAGTGATGGGAATCAAGTGGTGGGGAACAATGTTGGGCAGTTTTCATTTTTTTGTGAAAAGCAACCGGTTTTGGTTCTTACATCATGTTATGAAAACCTGATCAGTTTTCTAGTTTTTTTTGGGTTGGCGAAAATCAACAAGGGTATCAAGATTTTTAACTTTTTCAACTTTACAGTTTTCAAATAAGGCAGTTCCTGCATATACGATAACACTTAGTTTTTGAAATTCGATTTTCACAACTCAGTTGCTACAATTTTCATAAATTAAACTTTAATTTAGTTATTATGTAATTATTTTATTTATTTATTAAAATAAATTTCTAAACTTAAAAATTACTGAAAATAGATGGAACCTTGTTTTTAAAAATTAATTCAAAATTTACAAGTTCATAACTTCATCCTTTTCAAAAGCTCCTTCAAACTCCTCTTCTAAATTAGCATCCATCTCAATAAAATCCAAATTGTTGTCCTTTTCAACCCTTTGATCAACAACATCCTTTTCAAATTCAACCAAAGGATGCAAATGATAATGACATTTAAGAAACATAAGAAGCAAATATTTTCTATCATATTTTTCAACAATTGCCTTGCCCTATTCATGACCAATAAGTGAAGACACAAGACAAAAAGTTTAAAACCTAGGGTCCAATATTTTAAAAATATATTATGGGGACTCTCTTTCTTCATATTTTTTTAATAAGGAAAGAAAAGAATCCAAAACCCCAACAACTTTTTTTTTAATGTTGGAGGCCAAACATGATAATTCATAAATAAAATTTCCATCTTCTTCCATTAAATTATCAAAGGTTACATAATCAATTTCATCCTTGAATTTTAGATTCATGGATATGCCAGAATTTAACAATACCATGTCAAAGCAAGTGGTATTCTTGCATCATTCTCACAAAATTTTGCTTGTTGTAACATAATATAATTGTTTTTTCTTAATTACAAAGCTTCTTGAAAAAAGATAACTTTGTTAGCAAATCTACAAAAGAAAAAAAATGTTGGATCATGCACAATATGAATTGAATAAAAATTATTTAACACAAAAAATTCTAGAAAAAAAATTACCTTGCCTTCATCGAAGTATTCAATTTCCTTGAAAGAAGACTTGAATTAACATGTGCCTTCTCCCATTCTTACCTCACTATTCCTAATTTTTTTGGCCAAGTTATGCATTTCTACAAATCTCCCTGAGTAGTTTTGATTAACACAAATCATAAGTCTTTGCAAACTTTTCCATTTGTTGTTGCATATTGGCATGTTTTAGAAAATGCATGACCAAAACAAGTGCCTTGAAAACTTTCTTCCAAACCTAACACATCACAACTTACAATTCATGGTTACAATCATAATGTTCAAATTAGATCTTCATCCTTGATGTAAGAGATGATTTTTCTCTTCAATGCATAATTATCCAACAACTTTGTCAAGGTGTTGGCCAAGGCCTATCCAGTAGTATATTTTGCATCAAAAAGGCCAAGTGTAATGTGCTTTGGCTTCCGATCAACTCCTAAAAAATTAATCACTAATGCAAAAATATCATGTCCACCTTTCAACATCCACAAAACTAAGCATGTAGTTGTAGAATGGCATTCTATTAAAGTTGGTAAAACATACAATTATTTAGTTTTTCCCACTAATTTTGGCAATAATTCACAGTTTTATTTATTTATTGATGGAAATACAATTATTGGCATGAATACTTTCCACAAACTTAGAGGAAAATGGTTTTTGACAATTAAAAATCCCAAGTTTTCCAAATTTTTTTTGCTATGGATCATTTTTTAAAGAAGGTTCTTTTGTAGAAAAAAAATTGGATAGGAATTAGAAAAAAAAATTGGTTTCTTGTAGAAGGTTGCTTTTCATCTTCTTAGAAAGGATTTTTTTTTTCAAAAGAAATTTAAATATTACAATGATCTAAATTTACATGTTTCTTCAATGCAATTATGCCATTAATTATGTTATATATGATTAATCATTTCCTAGCTTGAGTTTTTGGATTTAAATTTAAAGTTGAAGTTTGTGACAAAGCATATAACACATAATTTGAAAAGTCATTAAATCAACTTCTTTGTTATCATTAACATAATAATATGCCCAACACACAATTATATGATATATCAAAAAACAACAATAACAAAATGTAATGGGGTTTTGTAATGAAATGGACAAAAAAACCGCAAGTTTAAAAAATCTTGAAAAATAAACAAAAATAAAATAACACATTATCAAAATAAACAACACTTAATGGGAAAAAAAAAGAAAAAAAACTTATTTATAATGCTCGAAAGTTTGGTGTTCAGAGCTCCAACTTGCAAAAAAAGGAGGGGAAATACTATACTTTCTAGGGAAACAAAAGAACGACAACACAAGAAAAGCAACAACAAGAGTTGGGCCAATAGGTACTTGAGGAGTTGTAGCACCAAAACGAGAAAGATGACAACATTGGTGTAAGAAGAGTGATAACATTAGCATGAAATGAAATGTAGCACCAATGCAAGAGGATCAGCAACACCAACATGAAAGGAATAGTAACACTAGCACGAGGCCACCTAGTTAACCTAACTAGTAACCTAAACCTAGGCTAGGCATATAGATAGGTTGCAAGGCAAATAAGTAAGTAGGCTTAGGTAAATAGGATCTTATTTACCTTGTTGGTCACAAGCCTTTTTTTATTGGCTCATCCCAAGTGGTACTTGCATGTTGAATATTGATGGTGCATGTATTATGTGTGGACTATTTCCTATTTATGGAGTTTACAAAGTTGAACTTGTTGACAAAGAATTTGGGATAAAATTCATGAAAGGGAAACATTACAACATTATCCCACATTGTTTGTCCCATACAAAGAAAGCTTATTTATTTACCCATTTTCATACTACTTATTACCTAACTTACCTAGCTATTTAGCTTAGCATAAGCCTAGGTATAATAATATATATGTAGGTAGGTATAAATAAATATGTAGCCTAGCTAGCCTATCTTACCTACTTATTATTTACCTCCTATTTAATTAGGCAGGTAGATAGGTGAATTAGGTGGGTAGGTAGATAAGTTAAGGTAGGCAGGTAAGTAGGGAGCCTAAGCTAAGTAAGTAGGTAAATAAGTAGGTAGATTAAACTAGGTAGGTAGCTTAAGTAAGTAGATAGCTTAAGCTAGGTAAGTAGGTATGTAGTTTAGTTTAAGTAGGTAAATATGTAATTTAGGTTATATAATCATAAGTCAGTAGGTGAAGTAGGTTGGTAGGCTAGGTAAATAATAAAGTAATTAACCTTAAAGCTAGCCTAATAAGGTAGCTAACCTAGTAAAGTAGCTAGCTTATACATACCTAGCTTACCTATATAGCTTAACATAGTTATTAAGTCTTATATTGTTACATCACAAACTTTTAATATCATGAAATTTCAATGGAATCCATGCAAAAACTATAAAAAATTATGTCCACACAAATTCCATGGGTTTCAGAATGTAAAATGGCACCAAAAATAATATCATTACAAACTTAACCATGACTTAGTAATGGAGATTGTGCAAAATTTTCTCATTCGTAATTTGTACATTTAACACACTAATGTCGTTTATTGAAACAAAAATTAGCAATTGGATTTATAGGAAGATGTGAAATTCATGTGATATTTGTTCATTTAGAAGATTGTATTTCACCCATCAACACATTTATCCGTGTGTCAAATGTGTTTTCAATGCATGATATTCGTTTGTAAAATGTACGAACCTATGAATAAACAAACTATACATGATTTTCATTATTAATTCGTCACATGCTAAATTTGTGATGATATTATTTACATATAAGTGATGTGTTTCCTTACATATCATGTTTGATGTGAGGTAGGTAAAATTTACATTTTAATTAAATCCATACAATTCTCAAGATGTAATTTTGCATAAAATTATGCAATTTTTATGTATTAAATAAGAACATTCACATATGTAATTAAAAAATAATGCTCATCTATTTGAATATTTTAGATATTAATTATGTACAAATATTGTTCATATTAACCATAACATGGGATTCATGCAATTTTTGTACGAACCTATGAAAATTGGATTTCACAAAAAAATTGTATTAACATATGAAACATAGTAAATTTGTGATGCACTTAACCTAGTTACTTATGTAGCTTAACCTACCAACATAAATTAGGTCTACTTAACATAGTTATTTATCTAACCTAGCCTACTTAACCTAGTTTAAGTACCTATATAGTCTATTTAACCTACTTACATAGACCACTTAATTTAGATATCTAGCCTACCTACTTACATGTGGTATAATCATCATGTTGTACAATTGGTAGAATTGATGTAAAGTTGGTAGAAATTACTAAAGTATTTGCAAAAACAATTAGGTTTTCATTCATTAATGGATGCACAATCTATAATGAATGATAACTGTTCATTTTCCCTTTATTTTTCTATTTAAGTAAATAACAATCACAAATTGTAGTCAAAATTTTGACTTAAATTTTTTTTTTGCTTTATTTTAATTGCATTCATGACTACAAACAGTTGTGATTATAATGACACATAAGACTAACATAATTATCGTTGCAAAATTAGTCAATTTGGACATTAGCTACACCATTGTCATAAACATAGGGTCAAAATGGAGAAGCATTCTTCTAGTGAGGAAAAAATTCTTACAACTTTATGTAATTACAAATCCTATCACAACTTTAAGTAGAAGAAATATCAAGCATTTCTATGCTTCCAATTTTTTTCCATCAAGCAAAACACATGACAACATTAAGATGTGAAAAATAACCAATGATACACATAACTTGCCACCATAAATGCCAATTAGATCTTGTGGATGTGATGAAGATACAAAAAAGTTTGCCATGCAATTTTTAGGACTAATCATATTCCGATAAATGAAGAATGCAATATGCAAAGGTTTTTTTTTCATTTGTTGGACAAAATTTTAATTTTCACTCTTTAAATAATTTATTTGAACTTAGAATGAACAAGAAGATGGTCATTTACAAGCCAAAATACAAGGTAAATTAATCTTCATTGATGAATAATTGTTCCATGAAGAATTTCAAGTGTGCGACAAAAGGGAGGTTGATCCACTTACTATAAGCAAGGTAGTTGCTGCAAATTTGCTTGGGAAAATTGTTGAATATGTTGATGCCTATTTGCATACAAAACACTAGGTTGTGATCAAGATGTGAGACCCATACAAATTGTGGTTTTTCATCATTGGACAAGCAATCTATAAAAGGGAAAAAATCACCTATTTCAACAACTGGATTGTTGTTACATTGACCAATGTAAAATAAAGTATTCTTGTCAATTGGTGTTCCATTATGCTTACTCAACATGGAATTAGAATGATGGGACCAAACATCAAAAGAAGATTACTACATGTAATGCATAGGAGACCAAAAAGATTAGTATGTTTTACATGGACCCTATAGTTGACGTGCTATTTTGAAAATGGTTTCTATTAGATGTAGAGCTAACCAAAGTTACCGATTAGGCTATTTGGCGCCCATAGTTTAACGAGGAGCAAATGATAGAAGGGGAGACATAATGTATGCAACTTATACTTGTTGAAAGTTTTAAAACATAGGAAAATCCACATGAGGATGAGCAAGATGATGCAACTATAAAGATTATTATTGAACAAATCATGTAGTGCATGTGAATTTCAATCACTTGAGTACCTATGTCTCCACCAAAAGCTTGAATACTTGTTCATTCTATTGTAACTCAATTAACATTAACAATGTGAACAATTTCATTAAAGGTTTTGATTAAACCTACCTATAAACGAGCACATACGTGAATCGTATAAAATATAATTCCATCTACAACTATATATGACCTAACTATGTCATAGGCATGATGATCATTAATTGTTGAACAAAACCCTTTAATTAATAATGTTGCTACAAGGGTGAAAGCACACTATGGGGGGGCCACTTTGGGCACTTTCATGATGTATATAATATATAATTTTGCAAAACATGTTGCATTTAATTATGGGTTTCACTTTTGATGTTTGGGTTTGATATTTTTATTTTCAAAAAGTTAATGATATATAATATCATTGGAAAAAGAATAAATAAATAAAGAATAATGGGTGTATTTATGGTATGTGCAGTATAATAAAGTTTGCTTCTATTTTTGGATTGCATTAGGTTTGGGTTTGAATCAACCAAAAACTGTTTGAAATGAAAATTTTAAAAATGACCCACTTTGCATATTTTGTTTTCTTCCATTTGAAAGTGATAGTTTGTCAAAATGTTAATTTATCACATACTTATGGTCATCACCCCCAAAACACCCATTTGTGGTATGATAATTATCAAACTCCTCACATGGTTCACAAATTTATTCCAATCATATGGAACCATAATATTCAATAGATACTACAAATTTTATAGAGATTAAAAATCATTTCAATTATTTTTTGAGTATATTTTCATTTTTTAATATGTTGTAACATTTTTTTAGCACAAATATATTCTAACATCACATCATATTCAATTGAAAAGTGTATTTTTTTTCGAATTTGACTTATTTGGATTTTCACCTACCATAATATGCAAAACACATTGTGAAAATCCTTCATAATAATGACATGGTTGAAGTTCAAACATGGAACCCCTAAAAAACAAATAATGTGACAACAATTTTGGCCCCCCTATATAGTGTGCTTTCACCCACAACTTTACCTATTGTCTTTAAGATTAGCATTGCAAATCTAATGTGCCTAGTTTTATACCTTTTGGTTTGATATGTGCCTCAATTCATAATATTAGCAATTAACATTATTTGAACATCTTTTTGAATTTGTTACATTTCCAAAGCTCATAGATATTAAGGCTAGCAAATTTTGTTAAACAATTTCATAGTAGAACATGATAGTTAAATTAGCAATATTTTTTTAAAAATGAAATGAAAAGCTTGATGGCAAGATTTACTGGATTAATGTTTATACAAAAAGATAAAAAGATAATGAAAAACAATTATTTAAACTAGAAAAAAAGTTTGAATGTTAAACAATAAAAACATTCAAAATGCATGATAAGTTAAAATGAGTATGATGTGTAACTATTAAGGTTAAGATGGAGAGTGTGAAGACTCGTGTTTAAACCTAGGAATCTAACTATTGGGAGACCCATGAGCAACTAAAAAAACTTGAAATTGAAACAAAACAATTCAAGTCTAAGGTGGAAAAAATATTGTTTGGGTTCAATGAAAAGATTTGGAGATCAAGAATTTACACATTGTGCTTCTTGATTGATAACACTAGGAAATAAATGAATCCTCTTTTGCTTAAAAAAAATGTTTTACAAATCAACTTAAACAACTTATGGATTTGTAGTTGGATTATGATCAATATTGTGAACAAGTAAAACAATTATAAAACACTCCATTAATGATTATAGTACATTGAATGAAGGAGGATGACAAATTGCGATTAAATCAAACATTGTCTAATGTCCACATTCAAGTGTTTATCTAAAACCTTAAAGATTGGAATTGTGGCGAGACAAGGTTTAGGGCGTAATGTAGATTATGATTCTCGAGGCATTCAATGCTTGAAATGCCCATAAATAGTTGTACATCTATGAAATGGAGTCATATGTTGTGCATATCTAGATCATGTGTATGTACCACCAACAATGAGTTTTTTTCTCAAAGTCCAATTCAAGAAAAATGGTTTGAATATGTAGATGTAGTGTCAAGTGAAATCCAATGTGGAGTACTAATTGTTGCCACTAATTCAAAAATCTAAAAGTTAGTTGACTTTGAAATACCATTATTTAAACCACAAATCTTATCTTTGAATGCTCGTATTAGATTTGGACCTAAGGTCAAATTTATTTCAACTACTCATGAATATGAAGTTTTATTTGAACATATCATATAACTAATTGTACGTATTATGGATCTTACAAATGTGATTCGTATAATTACAAATGTTTAGTTTTCTCCAAATCTGAAATTGTGTATGGATTTCAAGGACAAAATGTAGATTATATGGGGGGTAAATGTTAAAGGGTGGTTTTGATGTATGGTAACATCTATAATAATAAGGCTTGTAGTAGATTTGTAATAATTTTCTGGTGACCTTCTGCAACAAATAAGATCTATAATTATCTTTGGATATGTAGTTTATTAGAAGATGTACAATTAAAAATTATGTATAGTACTAGTAACTTTTACTAGTTATAATTTTGATTTTTAATAGTCTAATTTATTGGTTAGATTTATTAGTCATTATTTTTGAACTTTTGAGCATGAAGTTTAAATAGGATTTGCATTAGAGTTTTGCACGTAACTTGAGTTTTGAAATTGAATATCAACAAGTTTTTTTTTTTTTTGGCAAGAATAATATATTCATTTTGAATTGGATGTGCACATACATATTTGTATTTTGTCAATTTTGTCACACATAAAAAATATACATATAAGATATTTCATAGGTTGTAGAATTTGAAATTTGTGTATAATTAAGATCTATAAATGGAAGCATAGAAAAATACTTTTTTTTTCCAAATGACCTCATGGATGACATGGTAATGGGCGTGCTAGTTTGGATTTGCCATGTTCATAATGTGTAAACATGGCATGACCATATAATTTAGGGTGGTATGCTTGTTGCACCATAATTGCTTTTCTTTTTTTTTGTGCAACTTGCAAATAAAATCAAAATACAATTATCAAAATCATTTATATTTAGTGCATATTCTAATCATAAAGGGGCATTTTTTGTACTTGTTTTGTGATTATAATGGACCTTTAGATGTGCTAAATTTTATTTATAAATGCATCATTATTTTGTAGAAAATATGCAATTTACTTGCAAAAAGACACATAGTTGGATGACAATAAGGTTTCTGTAGACAACCTACCTACTTATGTACCCACAACCTACATATAATATGCCTCTTTACAATTACTTATGTACCTATCACCAACCCATCTATCACCAAAGTTGAACCTACTTATATACCTACATGTTTAAAGGTTCTACGCACCTAAATTTGGCACATATAGTACATAACAAGCCATTTCACCCATGGAGGGACTAAAATTAACACCATAGTAAGCACAAACACCACACTATAAGGATGACCTAGTCCACATGTTTGCAATATTTTTAAATTTGACTAATTTTTTTAGTTCACCTACTTAAATAAAACATGTTTATTTTTGGAAAGAGACAAATAGACAAAAAGAAATTCCCTTTAGTTATTTCAAACAAGTAAACATAGTTATGTTAGTCATTGTACTCACAATGCTAACATCAAAGACATGGTTTTATAACATTGATCTACTATAAATCAATCAATTTATAGTATTGATCTATAAATTATGAAATTGAAGCATGGAAATTTTTTGTCATCCATGTTTTTTGTTTGTTAAATAACAAACAATATAGGGTGATTCAAAACCAAAAAATCATGAATCTTTAACATGACATTTTTGAAATAATTTTGACAATGCAAAAGATGTTTAAATTTTTTGATGTTTATGTTTGGGGGAAAATAGTCATATTTTCCATATACTAATTAATTATAAACTTTGTAAATGTGATAGGATGTAAATATCTTTAACAAATATATATAAATTCCACAAAAAAAAGGTCCAAAAGGACTTCATAAATTGTCTTCATGTTTTGGTGTTTAAAAAAATCCTTATACTTTCATGTCATTTCAAAATTGGGTTGGAAACCTCCATTTTCAATTTCTCATCACATTTATGTTTTTTGAAGATTAGTAAATGAGACCATCATTATAAAATTTGAAAATTATGAATCCATGTGCACATTCTTTGTGTATTGTTACATTGCAAGCCATAAAATTAAATAGTCTTTCATTTCAAACGTATATATTATTTTTATTTGGTTCATTTCTTTCAAAGGTAAATGTATTTATAATCATTACATTGAATCCTTCTAATATAATTATAATAACAAAATTTATGCACCATACACTTTAACTTAAAGAAGTAAAAACTATATCATTACATGATTTTATGCACATTGTAGTCTACAACTACCTTCTTGTTTACCCATAATGGGCCTTGCCTCATATTCTTCCAATAATTGTGCATGTAACAATGGCCTCTAAACATGTACAAACTAGGAATGAATTTTCTAGCTAAATTGACTCATGCAAGGACTAACCTCCATTCACACGGTGCCATTCAAATTAGCCCATGCACAAATGTCAATAGTTTTTTGCAAGAACCTTTCCCCCACTATTATGGCTAGCTTGGAATTAATCACAATTCCAAATGTGATATGGAGGATAATTGTATTTCTCATACAATTCTTTCAAGTTGTGCAATAAAATTGTCATTGTTCAATGTTTTTGCACAACTATCTTGAAATCCTTGGACCAATTGTGGTGATAGATCTAGATGCTCCTTCTTGAACCAACACCAAGAATACCATTGGTGAATGGAGTAGGTTGCTCCTACATTATTTTAACAACTTTGAATTTTAGCTACTGAACACTAACCTAGGCATGACCCATCTCTTGCATTTTGAGAACCCAACTCACAACTTCTTCCTCATCTATTGAAAGGACTCTTGTTAGTCTTGGCTTTTTACTTTTCACTTTTTCCATTGAAATGATTTTTCAACAAAGAAACCTTGCATATTTGAATTATTCATTAATTCTATCTACTACCATGTCATGCATGTACAAGTTTTTGAGAATAAGCATTCAAATTCTCAATGAGGAAATTACTAGTGTTGTGAGGGTATCTAGTTTGAAAGGCAAAAATCGGTTGTTCAAGGTTAGGTTCTTGTAAGCCAGACCCAAGTTAACATCAACTTGTTACAACTAGCACAATAACTTGACCATGGAAAAAATGTTTTGCTAGATTTAAAATCGGAATCATGAAAAAATATTTTTGAAAACAAGGTAAGGATATACATGTAAAAAGTTGACTTTTTCCAAAAGTTAATAAGTAGACCAAATTTTATAATTAGTCATTAATTATTAATTAGTTGTTCAACTTTATATTTACATATAACCCTATTTTAATTTGTCCTAAAACTTTGTACTCACATAAACTTTAGCATTGGGGACTGTGTAGTATGTACATGAAATAAAACCCAATTCAGAGGTTTTTCATGGGTCCAAAGGTTTTTGAATTTGAAAAAATGTGATAGAACTGGAACCGATAGGTTCAAAATTTGGAAGAACTTGGTTCAAACCTATGCCCAGAAAATCGTCACATAAATTTTTAAATGTTAGTATTAAACCAAAGGTTCTCTCAAAAAGGAAGAACCGGACAACAAGTTGGAAATTACCTATAGCCATCATCCTAATTTCAATATACTCTATCCATCACCAATAAATATAAAACTATTAATCCCCACTTAGTTGTGCAATTGTCATCTTTATATGTAATTATAATTTACATTTGCAATGTCTATGATAGTTCCATGCAATAACTAGTGAACTTATGCATATAATATATAGTCCAAATCACAAAAATAAGGGGTTTCCATACAACATGGAAATAAGTAGGCACATGGAAATCAAGTAAGATACCTTTTCCAATTTTCTTGAATCTTAATCAAAGAGTTGTAATGGGCTTGTCCACTTTTAGAGTTTAGACTTCCCCATTGGAGACCAACCTTCTAGTCACATTGTTGATTATTACGACTTGAGTGACCCGGCCCCCATGACTGCACCAATTATGTTTGGGATGAAATTGTTCTCATCCCAATTACCAAACCTAGTGTAGTAAAAAAGGTCGAATTAAAATTTTCTTTTGCCTACCCTTTAACCTTTAAACTTTTTTTATACCCTTATACCTACCATGTTCACCCACCGATGTTTTTTTCCCAAATGTTTAAAAACCCTAAACCCCAAACCCACCATAGGTTGTTATCATTATTGTCACAATCTATTGCTTTGGCTACTGCATGGGAACACTTTAAGGTGAAGCAGGCATTACGAGGTGAAGTTGTGCATGGGAAAAGTGGGGGAGTAACGTTGTTGTGGAGAAAATGAGGAGCATTGCTATGGAGGAGTGAAGAGCATTGATGTTGTTGTTGTGAGGGGGAGTGGGAGAACACTATTGCATAGTGGAACGTTGCTATGGGAAGAGTGTTGTTGAAATAAAGGTTCTACATCTATTTTTTTCTTTTCTTACACAACTATAAAAGTTATTATTCTTTTTTTGTTTTCTTGCAAAGTTGCAAACAAAGAAAAGGACTATGAGCAGCTAGTTGTCATTTTTTTTTTAATAAGGTTGCAATCTTCTTTTTTGTGCTCCAAAATAAGATGACAATAACGAGCAATCGGTTGTCATATTTTTAAAAAAAAAGATAATCTAAAAGAAGATGACAACAACAAGCATTTCCTTCTTCTTTTTACTTATTCTATAAAAAGATGACAACGACAAACATTACCTTTGTCATTTTCTTTTTCTTCTTACTTTGCTCTATAAGAAGATGACAATGGTAAACATTATTCTTATTTGCTGCAAAAGAAGACGATGATGATGAGCATAGCCATTGTCATTTTTATTTTCTTTTTAGTTTGTTCCAAAAAGAAGAAGACAACGACATCAATGTTCACCGTCATTGTCATCATCTTTTTTTTAGTTTGTTTTAGAAAAAGACAACAATAGTCTTTTTCTTCTTAGTTTGTTCTAAAAAAAATAAAATGACAATGGCGATGTTCATTGTTATCTTTTTTTCTTCTTACTTTGGTCCATTCGCCCCCACCAAAAAAAACATTGCCCGGTTCTTAATCCCAAGTATGTTGCTTTTGATTTTGATTACATTATAAAAATAAAAAAAAATTGCAATCGACAACATGCAAGTAGGGAGGCGTGAGCTCCATAAATTAAATTTTTTTCACCATCTCTACATTCAAATCTTCCATCACCTCTTTGGAGTTCTGAGTCTTCATTCTCCCATGCAGTAGGTGAAATTGCTCATTTCACAACTCTTTCTAAGCTAATTATGCAAGGATTCAATAGTCTTACATTTTCTAATGACATTGTAAAACTAATTCTTTTCTTGCATTATTAATGTAGGTAGTCATTTTACAAGTCTCTTGAGAGTTCATCTTGGAGTTGCAGGGTCAAAGCTAGTTGTTGGAATTCAAGCTTCTTATCTGCATACTTGTTGTTCAAATTGTTAACATTTTGAAGTTTTTAGCTTCTTACCCTAGTTGGTAATTTTTCATTTGTTTTGGTGTTGTTGCAAGTGATGTTGAACCACTATTGAAACATTGAGTTAGCTTGCTTCTATTGTAGATGTGAATAATTTCAAAGGGGAATTTCTATTGTGGTTGCTTAAATTATTTGAATTTTCAACAACATAAATCATTTAAAAATCAATATTTCCCACATTTTGAATCCAAATCCAAATTTTGTTGCTAAATAATACTTTCATCTAAGAAGGTTAACACATTTTGTGGACATGATAAAACATTTAAACAATACCTTCATGAATGTAGGTTGAAGTTCATCATTAAATTATCAACTATGCAATATTTTCATTATCCTTATCTTGAAATAGTCACACAATAACTTTTTAAAAATTTATATTTGAATATTTATATATAAATAAATTGCCCACTTGCATGAAATAACCCTTTGGTGCATAAACTGATTTTTCTATGCAGGTATTACAAACTTTTGATCTTTTATTGTCAATGGTTGGGTTCTTCATAAAAACCTTGAAATTACAATACCCACATCATTAACCATCCCATGTTTAGGGTGCAATTTGGCCACCAATGACCCAATCAATAAAAAAATTCATTTTTATTAGTTTTGGCATATATTAAATTATTTCTGATTTTTCTAAATTATTTTATTTTATTTATTACTTGTGCTGAAATTTTAATAATTATTATAAAATTAAAATTTGAAATATTCAATTGTTGGGTTTGAACTTCAGACCTATCAATCCTTGAACTTAAGAATGTAATAATTGAGACACATTTAGATTTAGATTGTCCCACAAAAAAATAAAATCATGTTTATTATTTTGTATAAAAATTACTTGTTGAAAATTTCAGAATTGAAAAATAAACTTTGAAAGTTAAGATTTGAGATTTAATTAGTTATTCAACGATTTATTGTTGAATCTCTTCAAGTATTACAATTCTAGCCCATTTGGAGAGCAATATGTAAGCTGTGCATATTTACTTGTTCAAACTTAGTTTCACTTTATTTAAAAATTGTACTTTATCCACAATATTACATATAAGCCATTTTTTTCCTATTAATGGAGATGTTGTTAGGGTGCCTTTCCATTAGCCTGTTGTGATCACAATTGCACAACAACAATTTGTTTTCCAATTTTGTAATGCAGCCACAATAGTGAACATTCCTTAACAAATTTTGCCTTAGTTGGCACTTGAACAAAAATGAAGTGTATGTTCTTTTTTTTAAATGATGTGCTTTCAGTGTGAATGAAATTCTAAGTTTTGGATTTTTGTCATTATCAACTTTTTACATAGTGATGATGGAGAACTTTTCATCATTGTTTATTTTTCAATTTGGTCATCGTTGTAAATGATTTCAAAAGGACATGTGATGGAGTGTAGGATTGTTTGTTGTTTGTATGTAATGTAGGGTTTATCTCAACAAAGTTACTAATGGTGGAGAATGGAATGACATTGATGAAGCTTTTGAAATTGGACAATACCATGGAGGATTTAAGGCAAAAGAAGGAAGTGGTTTGGAGAAGAAAAACTAATTAATATATCAAATTGTTTGTGATGGGAAAGATCTTTCAATTGCATTTGTAGTTGTTGAAATTTTCTTTCGTTGCACCAATAGGTATGTAATGACAATAGCGAAATGTATTGAATAAGCTTTCTATGAGGAGTTGATGTTGAGAAATGATGAAAAATTCAGGTGGTCTAAGTTGTAGTTAGATGAACATGTAGAATGACAAGGAACAATGCATTTATTTGAGTGACATTCAGTGAGCTAAGAATAAATGTGTGGGTAGTTTATGTTGGGTTGTTAAATATGAAAAACCCTCTTTGGGTATCCTACGGTTAGTGCATTTTGTGCATGAAAGCTAGACTCAACACATGTTCTCTAAGACAAACCTTTTATTCTTGGTTTGTGCTAACATATTTGCACATGCCTTTAATGGTTTTGGACAAAACTTCATATTTTATCACATTGGTGGAACATGTAATGTCTAGTTTTGAAGGTTTAGTGGGTTTAAGGGTTCAACATTTCCTTTGGGAATTGATACATTATAACTTAAATTTATGCATTGCATTGTAGGGATGGGATTAGTAGCTCAAAAGACCAAATGAACATGGAGAAGTTTGATTTTTGGCTAGACTTCAAGAAAGCTTGTGTGGTAGCGTTTTTAGGACTAGCATACATAGATATGATGCTAGTGTTGCAAATATTTATCAAGTGATGTTGAACATGAATAACCTATGGTTGGACATAGCAAAATGTATAATTTGATATGTTTTGTTTTTCTTTGGTTACTCAAGAAAAGATATATGGGCTCAATGCTGAATTTTAATGTTCATTTTTTTTAATCTTGCTATCACAAAGTGGGTTTTGGTTTGGTTTATTTATTAGTGATAATATAATAATTATATTTATATATTTAAGCATGGTTACAAGCACACTATTATAGATGACCATTAAAATAAATAGTCATGAGACAAGACTATGGTGACATATTCTCCCAAAAAATTATATTTAGGCAAAATTCAGTGATTATTTTATGAAAAAAAGTTAATTTGATTCAAAAGGGAATTAAGGCAGAATCTCCCATCATCAAACATGTACCTATCATTGAACAAGTTTCAATATTTTCCTCGTTTCTTAACCAAATTGAGGGATTTTGGTGTCATTGGATGCACAAATTGGAAGGCTGCAAAAACAATTCGAGAATCAGCAGTAGAAGAACAATCTAAAAAATAGAGGAAGAGGATGAATGATGGTTTGCTTCAATTTTTTTGAAAAGAATAGCTCTAGTCCCTTTTCTAATTCCAACTCCATATCTTTTTCATTTTTAGTCCGTCTTAAGTGATTTAAAATGTCATGGGTGCACCAACTAAAGCTTTACTTTAAAAAATTATATTCCAAAGGCAAAGATGCAATGATCAAAGATTTTATGTTCAAAATCCTAAATTGTTTTAATTCACCCATCATTGAACATTGAATCATGCTTATATCAAACAACCCCATCTTTTCCCCATTCCTTTACAAAATTGAGCAAATTTTGTGGTGTTGAAAGTGTTAGGTGGAAAGTTACAAATGTTTTTTCAACTTCAAAAGCAAAGGAACAATGTGTGAAGATTCAACCTCCTTTGATTTCTTAAATGTTCATTCATCAACCTATCTACCTAGTGTCATCATTTGACAATTCACCAAAAAGGAAAAACAAAAAAATACTAGCACACATTAGGTTATGATCACAATAACGTAATGGAAACCCATTGAAATGGAACCATGTTCTTACTACATGGACATGCACTTTCTAGGAAGATTTAGCCAAATATGGTTATAAAGCATAAATAAAGTACAAATCTTTAATCATCCTTCTATAGTTTTTGCTACACAATGAAAACCAAATGTTTGACAACCCAAAAAATTAGTGACAATCAACTTTGATTTTCATTATGGATTCATTTGAACTTTTTTTTGGAATTTTTTTTCCCCACATGACTCATATGCATGCCTTTTATTCACCATCAAAATTTTACCATAAATGGAGCACAGCATCTTATTCCAAGTCTCCAAATACTTGGAATTTTGAAATTTATCTGAAACTAGAACATCTAAACTTTGAACACTGGCAATTTTCAATTTCTCATCCAAATCTCTCTTTTTTACTAAGACATTCAGCTTGAAATCCTCTATAACTTCATCAAGTCAAAAATTAAAATTTCAATGTTTTGCATGATTTTTAGGCACATTTGTGAAGCTGGTTCATTTTTGGATTGGAACTATTTTGGTCAAATGTCGATTAAGGCTTAAATGTTAGGAATCTTAGGAACATTTCATGCATAGAGAACTTTCTAGTGAACTTAAAAAGAACATATGTTCCCATAAAAATGAGAAATGTCACCTTCTACTAATTCACAGCTCACACATCTCCACATTTAGTCAATGCTTGACTTGTAAAGCTGTGAACTCTGAGCACAATGAGATGGAACAAATGTAATGAAAAGCTATTATTCTGGCAGAATATGTGTTCATGATGGCCTAATGGAAATATGCCCTTAGAGGCTGTGGCTAAACTGAGGTGGAAAGTGGATACACCAAATCCTATATGAACATGGAGTTGTGCATCTCAACCTGGATATCACAGAGATGGGTGACCAACTGAGAAGCCTGATTATACTACAATCATATTGCACACCCACTTGTGAGAGAAAGCACTAGGTATAATGTGTTGGGAAACCTCCGTTGCATGAAATCTCTTTCTGATTGGTTTCTTATCAGCCTCATTTGGGAATGTGATAGTTGCAAATAGTTGGTTGGTAGCTCACTTTTGAAGACTACTGGCTTGATGGCTGATTCTAAGGGTTTCAAGATCTCTTGGTAGATTTCTCCAGCTTTTGGGTGGCATTTATTTCATGTCTGAATTTTTCGGCCTTGGGAAGTATCTGAGGGTTGAGACTCCTCAATGTGGCAGTTTTGTGCCTTATTCTGCTTCTGTATGGGTTTTCCTGGGTGTCCTCTTGGGCGATAGTTAACTTTTTCTCCAGAAACTGTGCAAGAACATGCTCTGAGCTACTTTCCTTTTTAGTTCAACGATTCCCAAGAGCCTGCGTGAACTTGTTCCAAATCTTATTTCTCAGCGTTGTAAAGGCTACATTAAAGAGAGATGTGAACTAGTTGGTCGATCTTTATTTGAATACCTTTTTGCTATTGCTGACACTCTTTTGACCTTGATTGCCACTTGTCTGTGAAGGGGGTCACGTTGCATTGTAACACATGAAATTTGGAATTCAGCAACCCAATCACTTCTATCCACAAATTTGAGGACCCAGTACTATAACTTAAACTCCTTTTTGTGTGGAATCTAACTCCAATATGGCAGCTTGCTTCCACTCTACCCTCCACCTACCTATCTATATTTATCCTTAAGATCCCATTGCTAGATCAGAATCTATCATATGAAATTTTGCCAAACATGTGTTGCCAAAACAACCTTGGGGACAATTATCTATGATTTTGGAAGCATCATTGGAGATTTGTGAGGACCTTTCTTTGGGAAGTATATCAGAATCACCTTGGGAATACAAGTATAATGAGCTCCCTATGGAACGCACACAATGCACTTCGAATTCACAACTTAGTCAGAAAAGACAGGAAAACAATGTCAAGCAATCAAAGATTTTGGGTTTTCGTTTTGACAAGGGATAATCATCTTTTCCCAACCACTAGAAAACTATTGGCAGCGCCAACCCAAGGGGTTTTTCCCCAATTTTGTGAGTTAGGTGAACTGTCAATCATCCACAAGAGGACTTCGCCAAATTTTGGCAAGAGGTTAGACAGGAAAGTAGTGTTTTTTTGGAATTCCGAACTATATTTTGGCAACATGCAAGAAGCCTGGATTAAAAAAAAAACCCCCTTAATATGAATGGCAGCCCTTTTTTTCTGGGGGGCGGGGGGGGGGTCCCCAATTGGCTAAAATTCACCTTCCACAAAAATAATTCCCAACCATCCTAGAAGGAGGGGAAAAAAATGTTTTTGACATTTTTAAGGAGACATCGTTCCTACATCATATTATTGTCCTCATGTTTGTAGATGAGTTAAGCTTATCCACTCCAGGTTCTTCAATAGTAACCCCCTTGTTACTAAATTGGATACTAACATGTCCACTCATCACACCATACAACTAACATAAGTTGCAGAATTTTTTTAGTTGGATGTAAGTCACAAGCAAAATAAAGAAGATGTTTTTAGTAATAACATGTGAAGTGCAGAAACCAAGGATGATCTAGGGTTTTTGTGCTTTTGCGTCTATGAGTCATTGCATCAATTTTAATCCCAAGCCCTAAGTTTCCACAGCCCTAGGCCACTGGGATGGATATTTCAGATTTGTCTGTGCTTGCCCTTGAGTAATTTGTTCATTTTTTTGTACTAGGCTGTTAGTTTTCAAACACTTTACATTTCATCTTTACCCAAGGCAATTGGTACAACCAAAATACATCCAGTAAATGGAAAGATTATAAGCATGAGAGTCCAGACAAAATTTTGTCTTGAAAAAAGATGGTGGATGTAGCAAACGGCCACAGGGGAATGAAAAATAACTTTTTTATTATTTGCTAAGTATGCAAATAAGAAAAGTTAGGGCACTTAGAGTGTTAGAGTGTTAACCCTAATGACAAGCTCTTGTTAAGGCTGTTAAAATTTATCACTAACTCACAGTTAAAGTGTTAAGTGACATTAAACCTTAGGTGGCATATGAAATGACTTTGATGCTAAGACGGTGTTAATAGCCATTGTTAATTAACAGCAAATCTTTGAAAAAAGGTAGATTTTACCAAGCATCAATATTAACTAAAGATTCAAAAAATGACAAATTAACTCAATGTTTAGCATCCATTCTTGGTTTTTATTTTTTTCTCTCTTTCAAAAAACAAAAATATATATTTTTGTAAGTGTCAACTAGTGTTGTGCAACTTTCTTTTTTTTGAAGAGGACTGATCTTGACATTGTACATTTTATTAGAAGGTTCTCCATGTGGGGTTTAAGCTCGGTTCTTTCAATTTATAAACTTTTCAATTCCAATTCTAGATTTTTTTTTGAATTCAAGAACCTTTGGGCCTAGTTTAAAACTTGGGTCTAGTTCCATATGCACACTACACATTCCCCAATTCTTATGATTTTATGTTTTCCAACAAATTAAAATATGGTTCTATGTATGTACGGAGTTCAAAAACTAAATAAGATTAATATTTAATTATAAAGTTCAGCATAATTGTTAACTTTTTAAAAAAATCAACTTCATTGCCTAAAGATCTTAACCTTAGTTTCATGGTTTTGATTCCAAATCTAGTCAAGAACTAGTCCAATTGTTCAATTATTATGCCAATTTGAACAAAAGGGGGGTCAACTCAAATCTAGATCACAAAAAATTGAATCTTTGATTTTTACCCTACCAAGCATATACCCTCACAAAATTCATGTAGACTAGATTGCAAACTCTAAAAAGAGAACTCAATGTTAGCTACTAAGTAACATCATGTGTCGATATGTTGAATAATGTATAAGAGTTTAATGGTAACTTGCAATATTAAAAATCGTGATATTTTGACTCATGGCATTACATTGTTGTTAAGGTCATGTTAGTTGGAAGCCTTAAACACCAATGTGGCCATACCTTTAATTTGACAACTAGGTGTGATTAAGTGGCTTTCAACTTGGGGGTTAGGGGTGTGCACAAAACATGCATAACAATTTTTTTTTAAACTCAATTTCAAACCCAAAAGTACACATGCTTGCTATTAGAGGTACCAACTACCAACACAAAACTATTATTTCAAAAAAATTGAGGATGCCCACGTTATGGAAAACATTTAAATCAGGTTTAGTATTACATAATTTGATCACATTGTGCATGCATTCTAACAAAGGTAACAAACATGGGAGGTTCAAATAATTTCAACATCATAAAAAACATTAAATCTTGCCTAGGTTATTATTGTGGATGGAACTTCAAAGGCCATATTGACAACAAGGGTTTTGGATTCAAACTTTATATTTTTCAATGGTTCCAACATGTTGATCAAATAGTTTTTCACATTTTAAAGTATCTTTAACCCCTATTTTTCTAGAATAACAAGAAGATTAAATAACTCAATGGCATATTTAAGGGATTTTGAATGATACCCATACAACTTTGTACAATTTTTTTTCAACTTTGAGACAATTGACAAGTGTGATAAAATTTAACTAGCTAATTTTTTCCTATATATGTGCCATGCAAGCCACATTGATGAACAATGGGGCATGTTGATTTTTAATCTACATTGTTTCAAACATCCTTAAACCTTGGAAAATATTAACACCATGAATGACGCGCTCCCAACTCCTTGAGGGACTCAAATGTGAAGCCCAAATGAAAAACAATAGAAAAGCAAGGAGTCGGGGCATGCCCCTTGGCTCATAGCACTTTAAAGGGGTAAAAGGGTGTGCTGGAGCTTCGGGATGGGACTAGGAAGATTTGACGAGCTTTACTTATTCACATGGGCCTGCACAAAACCAACACAAAGTGGTTAGTGCATAGTTAGAGCACCTTTGGTGTTAAGATGAACCACGAACAACTCAGACACACAAGACTCACCACGGCCCGGACTTGGGGGAAGCCACCACCTTCCCCCTTATAGTATACTTTGCACCTCTCCATAGGGCCCACATCCAAATGGCAAAATCGCCAAGGTTGGGACTCTCGCAACTTTGGGGCGCCAAAACTTTGCGTGCAAACCTCTAATTGTGATGAGATCTGAAACAAAGTTGTAGCCCTCATCGAGAGCTTTCTAACGATATGTCGCATGCCATCTGCACACATGGAAATCGGGTCGATTCCCGACTTTTAGTGGTCAGGAATCAAATTGTTAATTTGACTATTGTCTTTTCTTTTGGCCATAACTTGTGTTTCAAATGTCCAAATGGGCAATGTGAGCCCACTTTAGATATCTACGTTCCAAGAGCTTTCAAATGACATAAAGAACTCTTCAAGCCATTGAATTTTGACCCCTGCAATCACCCTCTAAA